>FUFK010041366.1_pt1 | contig 59522 bp, 92 predicted proteins | sample 1021851 | NCBI WGS metagenome assembly FUFK01 (sample SAMEA51879418, study PRJEB19060) | metagenome
CTCTTTCAAAATCTTTTGGGTTAAGGTTTAAAAACCTGTCTCTAAAACTGTACGGTCTTCCTAATATAGTGTCTAATATACTAGAGTCAATATTAGTTTTTTCTAAAATATAATTTTTAAAATCATTAGGAATTAATTGTCCTGGAGTTTCTTGACCGCTAGGATAAACCTGATCTATCACCGCTGGGGGAATAGGTTGTGTCATAGTAGGTATAGGTTGACTATAATCTATGTTTTGATTAATAATTTCGTCTATATCTATAACGTCGTTTTGTGCCATTATTGTGTCTCTACTAATCCAGCTTGAATTAAATGTAAATTAAATATTTGAAACTGTACTGGGGTTAATTCTTTTTGTAATAATTGATAATAACTTTGTTGTTTCGCAGGATCGCTTATTAAAGCAGAATATTTGTTCATCATGTCACGGAAACTAAATTCACCGTCGTTAAGTAATATTTTAGTTTCAGTGTCGATAGGCTCAGTAATGCCTAGCCTTTGCCCGAAATTACTTTCAGGAGTTATACTAATAGTTTTAAATTCAACAACGTCTTTATTGTTTGGATCACTACTAATATCAGACACAAAACTTTTAACTCCTGGCACTATATCTGGTTCGGGGATACTATTATCGAGAGCATCTTTTCTTTTTTGTAATTTTTCTAAATATTTAGCTGCTGTATTTTGTATAAGTTCTATTTTATCTTCTAATAAAACGTTATTTCTGTCTCTAATATCTTCTAACATTATTCTTTCTGTGCTTCTTTCAAGTTCACCTATACTTCTATTAACAAGTTTACTTCTAAAATCACGAGTGATAGCTTTAAATTGATTGAAAGTTTTAGCGTTAGCACCTTGTAACTGCATAAATTGTTTTGTTTCAAAATCTGATATAGCTCTAAGGTCAAGACCTTTCTCTGTATTATACGCTCCTGCACCTAACATAGCTAAATCGAACAATGCTGCGTCTAACCTAGCACCAGTTATACCGTTAGCTTCTAAAAATTTTGCTAGAGGACTTTCTTTAAATTGTTCAAATTCATTACTATCCATAACACTAGTTCTATATTGTTCAAAATCTGCTGCTACCCCTTGAATATTGTTTTCACTAGCCCCCACTCTAAACGAGTATCCGCCATCTTCTGTAGGTAAACTAAATATATCTTTGAACCCGTCAACCGTAATCACTATATCTTCAGCAAATTTAGCAAAACTACCCGCTAAATTATTAAAAGGTACATTAGCTTGATCTGGGTATTGTGAAATAAAATCATTTACTATACCGTCTAAATTATCAGCTGATACAAAATAATTATCTACTGCTCTGTCAATACCTTGTATTTTATTTCTAACAAAATCAAACTGTTTTATGCCTTGCCTTTCTATAGCTCTGCTTCCATCTATACCGTTACCAAACTCCATAGTCGTGCCATCAGGAGAAGTAAACGTACCGCTAAAACTACTTATTTTATCGTATAATGCACTATTACGCATAAGCTCTGCTTGACTTACCATTTGCGTTTTACCAGTATTTTTATTACGTACATAAACTTGATTTCCACTTGTAGGCATTTCTTCTACCCTTAAACCAGTTTCATCACGTATTTTTTGTGCTTCTGTTTTAGTTAGACTTTTTTCTATTTTTTCCCCAGTAAAAGTACCATCTTCGTCAAAAGTTCCGTCATACACCATGTATAATGCCGTATTCATTTTATCTTCATGACCTTTTCGTAGTTGACCAGCGTACCCGTTTTCTTGATACCATTTTAATTGATCTTGATCCATAAATACATTCATTATTGATCCATCGTCTGTGTAAACTGTGTATGGTTCAAGTGGGTAATCTTCAGCTTCCCTTATACTGCCAGGAAACATTTTTTCATACTGGTCACGGGCTGTGTTACTCATAAACCTAGTTTCTTTATCTTTAAAACCCTCACTACCCATTATGTCGTATCTTTTCATAGTAGTGTCATTTTTATATTTTATTTTTTTCATTTCGTTATTAAACGCTATTCTATCCTTGACATCTGTAAGGGCTAAGTTAGTAACGACACTATTTATTTGATTATTTCTATCAAGTTCTAAAGCTAATTTACTTTTATCAAAAGCTTTTTCTTCTGCTTTTTTAGAACTATATCCAGTTATAAACGCTTTACCTAATGCTGATCCCCAATCCTCATCAGCTTCACCTGATTTAATTAATGATAAACCTGCTGCTAAATACGGCATAACTTTATCAGGTCGGGTTATTAATGAATCGTAATCTGGTTCACCTATGATATTCGCTGCTGCTTTTTTGTAGATTTCAAGTTTTTCTGGGTCAGCTAAATTTTCTAAAGAGGAAGAATTTTGTAAAAAAGATAAAAAAGAATCTTGATTATTTAAAGATCCAGCCACACTACCTGCGTTTAATGCTTGACCCACAGTTTGTGTTGTATCTTCATCTTGATTTAAATCAGCACCTAAATCAATACCTAAAAATTCTATGATGTCTTGACTTTCCTCACTACCTGAAATTATGCCGTCAATAATACTTTTAGTATCTCTATCTTGTATAGGATTATTCATTATACCTGTTTGAGAATCAGTTTGTACGGGGGGTTGTACGGGTGGCATCATTATACTTTGCATATATAAGTCATTTACTACGTTTCTATCTAACCCTAACTGACTTGATACGGTTTCAATTGGTACGTTTTGATCAAGCATAGTTTTAGCTTGTTCTAATAATCTAGAACGTTCAATATTTGCCATTAAGTCTTGTTGATTTATCATATTAACCTGTTGCTAAATCTTTATAAACGCCATAACCCGCTATAGCCGTACCTAAATTACTCATCAAGTTGTTATTACCGCCACTAGTTGAGCTTCTTGCTAACGTAGTACCGCCCAACGTAGGAGCTAACCCTTGTGCTATACCTGCGGTTTGACCTATTAACTGAGTAGGTAAGTTGTATTGACCTACAAAGTTTTGATACGCTAAGTCTAAACCAGCTTGATTTTGACCACGTTGCATACCACCTATATTCATCATAGTGTTTACGTCACCTTGACGTAACCCTGATAACCCTTGACCTAACCCAGCTATTTGACCGCCTACGTTAGAACCGAACTGACCAGCTTGTAACCCAGTACTAGCTAGTTGTTGACCTGTGCCACCGTAAATGTTACTTAGTCCTGTGCCTAAACTACCTAGTCCTCCAGCAGCAGTACCTATAGTACCTGCTAAATTTTGCCCTAAACCAGCTACTTGTGCACCCATGCCTGCTTGTCGTTGACCTATATTAGCCATAGCATTAGCTTGATTAAGTTGTCTGTTTTGTTGATTTTCAAAAGCTGTTTGTGCCCTACCTGCTGCAGACTCATAACCTTGTCTTCTTAAACCTGCTGCAGTTTCTAGTTGTGCTTTACGTAACGCTTCTTCTCTTTCTTGTGCACCTAATCTAGCTCTACTACCGCCGAAAGCACCAGAGCCTATGGCTTGTGCCCTACCTGCTATATCTGCTTTTGCTCCTTGCTCTTCAAGGTCTTGCATAGCCCTACTAACTACGGCATCTTCGTAAGGGTTCATAAAACTAGAAATACCTCTAGGGTCAAAACCTTGAGCAGCACCGCCTAATATATCTGTAGCTTGACCTAACGTACCTTGACCTGCACGTATTCCGCCTAAACCCTCAAACGTAGCATCTCTGGCTAATCCTGGCACACTTCTGAGTAAATTTTGTGCTTCGCCTATACCTGCTGCACCTGATAATGCACCTTGACGTAAGAAATCTTGACCTTCTAAAGCACTACCTCTAGCGTCACCGAGACCTTGTCTAGCTAAAGATGCTGCTTCATCAAAAAACGGTTGATACGAACCTACGTTTTCCCCAGCTAAACGCATACCCATACGTTCAGCGGGTGTAAAGTCTGCTATTCTTTGACCTTGATAAGTGTAAGGCGTACCACCAGGAACGCCCATACTTTGTAATTGATTTACTAAGTTTTGATTTAATAAAGGCATTATACCAGGAATATTAGCTCCTGGGATTCCTCTCATTAAATCTTGATAATACTGTGGAGGTAAACTCTCGGTACGTCCTGTAGTTTGTTCTGTCATTATGCCCTACCTAAACCCATCATTTGGGCTTTGTTTTCATTCATGTCCATCATTGCGTATAGTTGAGCTATACCTGCGTCATGGTCACCGTTACCTATTCCTTTTACGGCTTGTTTAGTCATTACGAACTCACCGTCTGCTAGTAGTGCGGGTATAGTATCTTCATCACCTGAGCCTTCAGGGTCACTAGTTTCACCACCCGTTTCTGTTAAATCTATTTCTGGTAACTTACCGCCATCAGCCAACCTCGCTATACCACCTTCTTTTACGTTAACTCTAGCGAACTCAGGGAAGTCAAGCTCGTTTTCTTGTGTTTGTCTAAGTAGTTCAGCTATAGTAGAATTTACTGGGTCGTATGCGTAAGCTGAACTTAAACTAGGCATGGTACCTGATATACCTGTACCTGTACCGTAAACGCTACTAAGTTGTGCAGGAGTTAANCCCGCAGTTAAATATCCTGTTTGGTCTATTGGTCCAGGCATAGTAACTTCTTCATCATCACCGAAACCACCAGTTATACTGTTTAACGCACTAGCACCTATAAGACCAGCACCAGCTTTTTGTAACATGTTTAAATTTTTAAATGATTCACCTATACCTGTGAGTCCTTCTATAGGAGTGCCTTCTGCCATAAAAGGACTACGTGCACTAGCACCTATATTTTCAAAAAATCCCCCTAAACCTTCACTAGTAACTCCAGGAGCACCAAAACTAATTTTACTTCCAAGACTAGCTTGTGGATCAAAACCAAAACCAGCACCACCTAACATTTTACCGCCAGCATATATTTGAGCACCAGCCATCGCTGCTTCGCCTAAATCTTCTCCTTCNGCTAANCCGCCTATACCTCTACCTATACNTGCACCTAACGCTGGACCAACTCCAGGAATGAACATCCCTGCTATTGTGGCGATCTCTTTCGTGTTCTTTTTAACGAACCTTTTTATACTCTTAAATGCGCTCTTTAATCCGCCCATAAATCTATTATATATACAAGTTCATGAGCTGTATAGGTTATAAACAGCTCATATGTTTAATTATTTACACCTACTTCTATAGAAGTTGCACCGTCTAAAGCTACCGTAACCTTACCTACACTCGCTGTAGCCTCGTATCCACGGTCAATTTGCCTTTGTCCGATGTCTAACCACTTATAACCAGTCCATACTTGTAGTACTTCTACGTCTGTGTTCCAAATTAAACTACCTACGTTGAATTTAAGTGTATCTCGCTCTTCTGTGGTTATTTGTCTAGTATTGTCTGGGTCAAACGTGCCTAAATTTATTTCTAATATTCTTACTAATCTATTATAAATATCAGGGGTAACTTCAGTACCCATTGATACAGGAAGTCTGGTAGCTAAAAGCCTGCTCATCTTCTGCCGTCACTCCTTGTATCTAGTCTAGTAGCACCAAGTCTCCACCCAGTATCATTGTTTGCTTCAGTATCATCATCGTCAGATTCAAGTCTTAAAACTACTTGCCTAGCTCTAGCTCTTACATGCGCTTGTTGTGTTGTACTACCTACCGCATTCGTACTATTAGTAGTCAATGTATCTCCAGGGAAATTTCTAGTTTTTAAAACTACGTTTACTTTACCGCCATCACTATTATTTAAAAACTTTACGTCTGGTACTATTCTATTGACTAAAGCAAACTGTTCACCGTCTCCTATATCAAAATCACTACTTTCAATAAACACGTTAGTCATAGGGTTGCCGTCATCGTTATAGCCAAACTCATGTTCATATAAGTAATTACTGCTTGTAGCTCTAGGGTAATCAACCGTACCTTCATCAATCCATGCCGTTCTGCTTAACTGACCGTAAGTCCAAACATTATCGTTATAGTCATAAATAACGTATCTATCAAGTTCACCTGAGTTAGCAGAGGGATAAAACCAACCTACTTCATCATGTGCATTATTAGTAAACGCACATATTTTAAAAGCTTGACCTGAGTTGATATCATCAAATACATAACTTAACACGCTACAAGGCACTTTTTGTACACTACCGTTATAAACGTAAAAATTATCATACCCCATCCAGTAAACACCGTTAGGTGAAGTAACAGCCCCGTTAGGTGAAATAAGTCCAGTATTATTATTTATTAAATTTACACCAAATGTAAATGGCGGTCCAATAAATTGCATACTGTATAACGCTGTATCAGTCCAAATTAAAGTTTCTTGTCTTGCTTTTACTGAACCTATAATTAAACTACCTTCTGATAATCTTAAACTACCAGCAGTATTAGTTTCTTTAGGCTCAAACTCTAACAGACTTTCTTGATCACCAAAAGCTATAAGCATGGGGTCAATAGTACCAGTTCTACTAGTTCCTGATATAGGATCAGCACCTAAAACTATTATATGTCTGTCAGTTTCTGATACTGTGATACCTAAACATTTAGTAGGTACTAAGTTAGCACCAGTTTGTGCAGTGAGTGCTTCAGCTCTAACGGTTAATCCATCACTAGTGTCGTGATAATAAATAGCCCCGTTACGTACAGCCATAAGTAAGTCTTCACCAAAATGATCATGTGACCACAAACGTAATTGATTAGTGTCAGATAAAGCAGCAGTTGCACCCCATGTTCCCGCACTCCAACTATCACCGCCCCAACCTGTTGATTGAACGTATGTGTCTAACCCTACGTTAATTTGATATGCACCATCTACTCCGCTACCACCGTTTCCGCTATCACTAGCATTAGCAGTAGCTGTATTGCCACTAGTATATTTAGCAGTAAATGTGTATGTATTGACACTAGGAACACTAGTTATTTGATATTCTTGATTTAAGACAGCAGCAGTAATATTGCCACCTAAACTAACCGCTCCGCTTATAGTGACAAAATCACCTAGTACCGCTCCATGACTAGAGTCGGTTGCGGTTATAGTAGAGCTACCATTAGTAGCAGAAAAAGTAATACCATTAGTAGTCGTGGCTCGTATGGGGGTAACATCATTAAAATTGTCTCCTTCGTTTATATAGTATTTTAAATGCGTGCCTAAACCTAGAAACTTACTACCGTTTAAAGCTACCCAAGAATGTAAAGCACGACAAGTGCCTAAAAAACTGCTTTGACTATCTTTACGCCAACCACCTATTTTTTCTGGTCTACCAGCGTTAAACCTAACTAAATTAGTATCAAACCAACCACCTTCGTTATCATAGGCTGTGCCTTCACGCATTATTCCTGGTTTAAATACAAATTTATTCAACGGCATATTATACCTCGTGCCACTCCTTACCTTCAAACAATAAAGCCTCAGCTTCACGTCTGCGTATTAAACCTTGTAAAACTTTTCCACCAGCTTTATTCCATCTTTTTATTTGTGCTGGTACATCATTCCAATCTGGATGTGAACTATTTAACACTTTTAATAAAGTTGAGCTTTTTAAGTTAGCTGGTCCAAGATTAAATACCCATGAAACCATAGCATCAAATTCGTTTTGTTTTAAATCTCTTTCAACCATATCATTTATGTAGCCTTCATACTCTTCCATTTCGTGTAATAATAATTCATCAGCTTTTTCTTGGGTAATAGTATCACCCTCTTTTACACCTTTAGTTGAGCCGTAGCCTATTGTCCATACACCTGCTGCACACTTATAAGCCTCAAGCTCACAACCTTCAAATTTTTTAATAAGGGATAAACCCTCTTGTGATATTTTCATATTACTCCCCTTTATCGTTAGTATGAGACGCTCCAAAATAGAACGAAATGATTGCACTCGCTAATCCTCCTAAATAACCTAGCACTAAATTTATAAGTGCCTCACTGTTTTGCTCTGGTGGTTGTAAGGTAACTAAGAATATATAACCTAAAAAACCACCTATGGTAAATAAACCTATAATACGGGCAGTCCAGTCTTTACTAAACATACCTCTAGCATTTTGTTTATCTGCTACTTCTAACTTAAATACATCAACGTCAAGTTCTTTCATTTGTATTTCAAACTGTTGCTCTGCTTTTTTAAGTTCTAACATTTGTTCTGGAGTAGCATTTTCTATGGCTTTCTGTATTGATTTTTGATCGTTAGGTACGCCTAATACTTCTGATATCATATTCGCAGCCATGCCACCCATAGGACCACCTAAAGCTGTTCCTAATGTTGGAGCTACTGCTCCTACTATATTTTTTAATAGTCCTTTCATATAATCACCGTAGTTACTACCGCTATCGTTAATGCACCTATAAAACTAAATACGCCGAACGTAGCCATTTTTATAGTACTGTTTATAGAGGTTATTTCTTGTTTAATATCAGCAAACTCATTGAAAGCAGTTTTCCAACGTTCTGCGTTTTCTTTTTTAGATACTGCAAGGTCTGCAGCTACATCTTGAACACTTAATCTTTTCTTCATATTCACACCGTGTATATCGTCAAAGATTCTTTTTTACCTTTAACTTTGATTGGTTTTAATAATTTTAACTTAAAATTACAACTTTTTTTAGTATTTTCTCCTATTATTAAATCAACACCTACTTCTTTAGTCGCTGACTCAAGTCTAGCAGCAGTGTTAACAGCGTCACCTATAGCACTATAATCAAATCTTGTGTCGCTTCCCATGTTACCTATCACCGCTTCTCCAGTGTTAATTCCTATACCTATAGCTACACCTATATCAGCTTTTTCCATATCTTTTATTATTTTTATAGCAGTTTTAATAGCCCTATTCTCATGGTCTGGTAGGTCTATAGGTGCATTGAATATGGCCATCATAGCGTCACCAATATATTTATCTACCATACCACCATACTCTTTTACAGCATTTGATTGTATAGTTAAAGCTTTATTCATAATTTCTGTAACTTGTTCTGGTTCTAGTTTTTCTGATAAACTTGTAAAACCTCTAACGTCTGTAAATAAAAAAGTACAAACTCTTTTTTCACCACCTAGTTTTAATAAACTAGGATTATTTTGTAATAATTTTACTTGTCGTGGATCAAGGTAGTGTTCAAATTGTTTTTTAATAAGTAAGCGTAATTTATATTGTTCCCTAAATCTAAGATAAAAAGCTGTTGCCCCTACTACAAACTGACTTATAAGTGCCCAAGTAACGTCTATAAGCATACCTTTACTAATTAAATAATACCCGCCTAAAGCCGTTACAGACGCTGTAAGGACTCCAGAAACTAACCCCCACGTTATACCTAAATAAAATAATAAAAGCCATACTAACGTTACTGTTACTATTAAAGTTAATAGTTCTACAGCTAACGCCCAATCAGGTATATAAGGACTGTTTTGTATTAATATACTTTCAGCGAGTGCTGCTTGTATTTTATGAGGCTCTAGTAAACCAACAGGAGTAGCTACTTGTGGCATTACACCGTTAGCCGTTATACCTACGAATACAAATTTACCGTTTACGTTCATTTCTTGTAAATCAGTTTCTTCTGTTTTTACCCAGCTTATCCACTTACGACCTAAACTGTCTGTTTTAACTGGTGGTAGCCCCCTAACCGCTATCTCTTGTATGCCGTTTTCGTTAGTGGTTATTATATACGTAGGCGTATTAGTAAGAGTTTTTAAAACCTGTGTCCCAAAAGAAGCTGACCAACCATCAGGCGTTTTAAACAACAGGGGAATCTTCCTAACTAATTGATCAACTTCTACGGGAGCTGTAGCCATGCCCTGTAAAATATTATCGTATGCCTTATAATTTTCTTTTACCCCACTAACTGATATACCACCTACGTCTGAGCCTTTTATAACTGTGCCTGTAGTTTTAGGGTAAATATTGTTAGGAGTTTCAAAAGTGGCTAATACACTAGGAGCATACCCTAAACTCGCAGCAAACCTAGAGTCACCACCTAATCTATCGGCTTGAGGGAAACTTATTACCCAACCTACACCTAAAGCACCCTTCCCTAATATTTCAAGCTGAATGTCTGCTAATCTTTCTCTAGGTAAAGGGTAACCCCCTTCACGTTCTATATCTTCTTCAGTTATGTTTAATATAGTAAAATTACCACTAGGCTCAGGGGTTTTTATCAAATAATCAAAAGTTTTTAATTTTAATATTTCTGTTGGTGTTGTTTGAAATACTAACGGTAAGCTCAATAAAATTGCTAGAGGTATTATAATTTTTCTCATATCAATCGCTTTGTTTTATGGTTATTACTGAATCACCACCACCGTTAATTTTTACCGTGTTTGATACACCATCCTGTATAAAAATAACTGTGTAAGCATTATCAGTTTGAAGATCTAATCTTACACTTTCACTCACTTTTCTTTGTAAAGTTATAACACTGTCCTGTATAAATGTAGTTATTTGTGTTTCATTATCCTGTCCAAAATTAGTTCCAGTAACTCTAGTAACGGTGGTTTGTGCTAGTTGTTCTTCATCTTGATCTACTGCTAGGGCATCGACAACTTTGAGTAAATCTTCTAAAAAATTTACATCTAAATAATTTATGTCTAGCTCTGTAAACTCTAGACTAGATTCATCTAAAAAATCTTCAGCTAAATAATCTATATCTAGGTCATTAAAATCTAAAAAGTTATTAGCATTGACTGTACTAGATTCTTCTGTTATTACTTGTTCCTCTTTGGGTGGTGTAACAATTAACATATTATCTATAATATCTAAAGTTAAATCTAAAATTACTGGTTTAGTAGGTGCAGATTCAAACACATTAACTGTAGTAGCTTCATAAGGCTTATTGAGTATAACTGTACCCATAGCCGTAACTACTTCTATTTCACCGCTGGAGAGTCCTAGAGCGTCTGGGAGAAGTATTATCAAACTTCTACCTAACTCATCAACAGTAGCTGTAAAATCTGTCCCACGTATGGCTATGTTTGCTGTGGGTGTTTTAAGTTGTATATTTTGTTTATCTATGCGGTTTAGATTACCAGTGATAAACCTAGCTGTACCCAAACCAAAAGTAAGAGCCATTTTGGCTTTACTGGGGTCAGGGTCATAGATATACTCATCTATAAGAAGTTGTGAGTGTTCAGTGAGCCTTACTATTGATTTATCAAGAAAAGTGATAGCCATTCTGCCGTTAGTAGTAATAGCTTCATCATTACTTTGTACAGCAAATTTTAAATTAGCGTCGTAAGGTTTGTCTCTTACAATTTGAGCAGAGCCGTTTAATTCAGATACATCTCCGATATCAACAGCTTGTGCTTGAACCTTGATCGTTTTGAATGACGCAAACAGTACCGTTACTACCGTTAGAAATAATTTTGAGCCAGTCATTATCTTGTGTACTCGATTGTGTAATATTAAAAGTTCTACTATTACCAGTTTGATCTAAATAAAAGTAACCGCCAGCATAACCAGAGCCTGTAAAGTTTAAAGTATTACTATCACCGTCAACATCTACATAGTTAGTAGCACCGTCATAATTTATATCAAAATCAAAAGTATTACCGTCACCGTTAACAACCCAATCTAAATCTAACGTAGCAGCAAGAGCACTAGTACCGTGATCTAAAGTAAAGGTGTTAGTACTACCTGTAACATCAACGTTATAATCTGAACTGTCTATACCGTAAGTATCAGTAGGGTCGCCCTGTATAGTAAAAGTATTACTATCACCGTCAAACTCAAAAAAGCCTGTAATAGTATCTCCTAATATATCACCTAAGAATTTGTTTGTGTCACCTAATTGATTAATATCAAGTGTTAAACTTAACCCATCTAAGTCTAAAGCAGTTAAACTACCTGCTGCAGAATTTAATCCACCTATTATATTCCCAGAACCTAATTGTTCTAAATCTATATTAGCTGTTGCTCCACTCTGATCAACATATATTTCATTATCAGCCCCGTATGTCGTCGACGCAGTCAACATCACAATCAGGCTTATCAATATCGATTGTTTCATATTTTTCCTCCCAGAAACCTTTATCATAACCTATTTTTATGATTTCTAAAACTCCTGTCTCTATAGCTCTTAAAAGTGCTAGTGTAGTAATTTCATTTTCAGTATCACCCATCTCTATTTCTACTAACTCAGTACCAGCTTCTATAAACTTAAACACATCTTGTGACTGACCATAACTATATATTTCTTTACTAACTAGTACGTCTATAAGAACTTCGCCCGTAGCTACACTTACCATGCGCAATGATATGGTAATATTATCTACACGATACAGTTTACTAGTGCCTATGCCTAAATATCTAGCTCCTATACCACCGCTTTTAGTATTAGTGTCATAACCTATAACTGCACCCTCTACTAAAACACCAGCAAATAATAAAGGCATAAGCGGTTTAGCCCCATCTTTATCTTCATTTTGCTCTCTAGCTGAACGTATTAGTTGTCTTTCCTTAGTAAGATTATCTAGCCCAACTCTTTCAGCAACTCTAAAAAATTTACCGTTAGAGGCGTTTTTTAGTGAACGTATAAGTAAATGATTGGGGGCTTGAGTTAAAGCTGTACTAAACAAAGCAAACTCACTGTTGCTTTTACGTTGACCTGTTTGATCAGTAAAACTATTAGGGTAGACCGCTACTACTATAGGAACTTTAGGTTGTGCTACATTTAAAAGCTCAACAGACTGTGCCTTTAAAATGCTAGGTAAAGTTTCTGCGTTGGTAAGACTACTATCTATAGGGTTTATGCTACAACTAGAAAGTAAAATTACCAATGGGTAGAGATATAGTCGTAACATTGCCATCACTATCGGTTATTGTTAAAGTTATTATTCCGTCTACTACACTATATTCAATAGTGTTCCCCTCTAAACTTAAAGTACCTTCTGTACTAGGTGTTTCACCAAATAAATTTTCTACTAGCTGTCTTGAAAGCTGGGCATAGATACGACTCTCTAAATTCCTAATAAAACGAGCGAGTGTAGTATTTTCTTTATCCCTTTCTATTTCATCTTGTAAAGCTTTTATTTCTGCTTTGAGTGCCTCTTTACGATTAAATTCTTGGTTCTCAATTGTCAAGTAATGTGAACTAGTATTTATACCACTAAAACTAGGGTTTTTAAATTTAAAAGTTATCGTATCTGCCCATAATGGATTAGTTAAAATTAAAAAGAAAAAGAAGACACAAAGCAGTCCTGCGATTCTATATCTCCAAATATTGTTTTTTACTTTATATATTTCAATCTTTTCGTTGGTCATCTCTATCCGCCTTAGCAATTTTACTGCTATTTATTAACTGTGGTACACCTAATATAGTCTTGATAAGTGTATCTTGCCTAATAATTTCATTATCTAAACTACGTACTCTATCTATCAAAGCTACTAAAATACCGTGTTGACTGTCAAGTTTATTGCCTAGCCTTTCTTCTATTTGTGCTATTTGACCCTCAACCTTTTCATCAACGGTATCTAGCTTGGTTTCCATACCGTCAACTATACGCATGATAAGTTTATATATAAACCAACCTAAACCTAAAGCTGCAGCTATGGGGAATCCAACTTCTTGTATGACAGTGACGGCTGATTCCATCAATAATCACCCCAAACTTTAGTTTTAGTTCCTCCATGATACTCTACTGCATGACCTTCTGTAATCAATATTTGACATATATCTCTTCCATCTTCAGTGTAAGGTATGCCTAATATACGACCATACTTACCTTTGCCTAGTGATTTTACTTTTATACTCCCTATACAAAGTTCTTTAAGTCTTTCTTTAGCAGCAAGTCCTAGTTTCTTTTCAGCTAAGTCCCTAGTTCTGCTTTCAGGAGTATCTATACCTGCAAGCCTAACACGTTGTTTATGTAGTTTTACATCAAACCCTAAATCTAAACAACAATCAAAAGTATCACCATCCACTATACGTTCTAACGTGGCGTTGTAAACAAAAGCGTCTGGTGATTTAGCCATTATTTTTTAGATGTTTTTTTAACTCTTTTAGTAGTCCAAGCTTCATTAACATCTGGCGTTGATTTATCATCAGCTACAAACCTACCTTTTTTAGTTCTGGCTCTTACTTTTACTTCTTCAGTGCCAGTAAGGTTACCCCACAATCTTTTAAAAAAACTCATTTTACATCCTCACTATCTGTAGCGTTTTGTATTTCATCAGTTTGTTCATCTACATTTTCGACTACGGTTTCAATTACATTAGAAACTGAATCACTGACCGTATCTACCACAGAGCCTGCATCTTCTAAAGCTGATGTGGTTATATTCCCCGCTGTTTTAACAGTTGAATCAATAACACTGGTAGTTAAATCTTTACCACCTTCTATAACAGCACCTACCGTAGCACATGATGTTATAAACACAGCACCTAATAATACAATTAAATTTTTCATATTATTTATCCTTAGCCTTTAAGACATTTAAAGCACACCAATCAATAACTTTATAAAGTTTTGATAACCACCAATTACCTTGTGGTGTTGGTGTGATAGCTGCAACAAATGATGCAATGGCTATTATAGTTGTCACCCATGAAAATATATTTAGTATTGTCATTTAGTTCTCCTTTAATTGAGTCTGCATTTACAGACTTAATATTATTATAGTATAAAAAACACTTAATCGCCTATAGTTACGTCAAAAGCTAATACATATCTATCTATTCTTGGTATTCCTTTTTCAGCTTGATGATAAAGTCTAGAATCAAATACATTCCAACAATTTAATTTAGGTTCTATTTTATCACTATCACAAAACTGAGTACCAAAATTTGTTTTAGTTAAATAAGCTATAGCTGATATATTAAAGTTTTGAGAATTATCTGCGTGGTTATGCCTTATTGAGTCTATCTCTTCACCTGCTTTATTTAAAAATACCCAACATTTTTTATGTAAAATATTTGGTTTATAGCCTAAATATTTAGATACAGTCATATCAATAGATTTATTTAGTTCTTCAAATTTTTTATATAAAGTTCCGTCAGATTGTATTCTTGCGTGTTCGCATTTTGGATAGTTTTTACAACAAGGATTGTTTTTAATAAAAGTATTAAGTTTTTTTAAAAAAATTTTATTGTTTATATTTTCTAAAATATCACAATAATAAGTTTCGTACATTATTGTTTAAAAAAAGCTGGTAATCCTAACATGGGTCTGGTATCAAATTTATTTTGTTTAGCGTCTTTACCACTCGCATCATTGTAGTGTAAAAAAACTTGTCCACAATCTTGACCTGTAAATGGCTCACGCCAATGCTCTAAATCGCAACCACGATACATAAGCATATCGCCTGGATTTAAGTTTACTTTAATATCAGGTTCTAAATATATTGACCACTCATCTCCACCTAGATTCATAGTAGTAGATATTTCGCATGAAGGTCTATCTTTATGTCGTTTTAGTTCATCACCATTTTTATAAATTCTTGCAAAAGAATAAGTTTCTATTAACTTTACACCTGACTCTTTTTCCATAATAGGTTTTACTTTTTGTAATAAAGTTTCCATTACAATATCGCTATAGTGTGAATAAGTTTCAGGTACTTGTGGGTCATTCCAAATACCAAAATATTCGGTAAACTGTGATATATATTTTTCGTCAAACAAATATCTTGCTACCCTTCTTTTATTTAAAAAATATTGATAACAAAAATCTGCTAATTCTTCTGATATAGCATTTTTAATTATTTGGTATTTATCTTTTTTGAAACTCATTGAAAATTTGCAACCATTACTATTCTTTTTTCATCTATGTTAGGACATTCTTGATAATGTGTAAGTTTGCCGTCAAACATAATGACATTATCTTCTTTTGGGTTTGAATAAAATTTTTGTTTATCTTCTCCTAAAACTATTGTTCTTCCTTTTGAAAATTCGCTTAAATATACTATAACAACTTTATGTGGTAAGTTTAAATCAGTATGCGGTACGCTAGATTCTATAGAACTATGTGGAGTCATGTTTATATTCATACGGTACATAACTTCAAAATTTATATTATTAAAATCTAATATTTCTTTTAAAATAAAATAACATTGGTAAAAATAAGTTGAGGAGCTTTCAGGTATAGCTGGTACTTTTTTTCCATCAGCTTCATGCGTTGGTCTACCTAGCAGACAATGAGCTAAAAACCCCATGTCTTTTTTGTCTGTTGTAGAAACAGTCTTATCAAGGTAGTACCAAGGGAATTTATTTCCAGATACTATATTTTTTAAATTTTTATATTCTTCAGTTATAGGGTTTTTTAATTCAATAATCATTTAAATGGGTATCCTAAATTCCAACACACTAAAGAGTGTCGTATTCCTTCAGTTACTGGCTTAACTCTATGCCAAACAAAAGAAGGAAAAACTATTACGCTTCCTTTAGCTCTTATTTCTTCGCATATTCTTGGCTGAGAACCTTCGTCTGTATTTCTAAAATCAAACTCTAAATCGCCACCATCATATTCTTCAGGGTCGGTAAGTGATATTGTCATACTAAGTTTTCTTAGTTTACCATGTGTATTCGGATTATCTGGTTGGTTATAAGGTTCTTCATGTGAATCACAGTGCCAATCATAAAACTGTCCTTTTTTATACTCAGTAAATTGACAAGCCTCCGACCAGTCCCATTCAAATTTCCAATCAGCAAGTACATTTGCTTGATTTATGTATGGTTGAATTTCTTTATATATCCATCTATCTGACATCCAAACAACATCAGATTTACGTTTCTTTTGTATGTTCTTTAGTTCTGTGTTAGTAAGATTATCTTTTTGTGAATTACCTGTAAGAGCAATTTCTTTATTTTGTTCTTTACCATAACGCACTATTTCATCGCATATTCTTTCAGGTATAGCAGACTGAAAGTACCAGTAATACCATTTAAGATTCATTTTTTATAGTGTGATTAATTTGTCCAAGTACCAGCTTTTACAAAATCGTAAACTTCATCTAAATTCCAAATACCAGATGCTCCAGAAACAAAACTTACTTCAGGTTCTTTGGTGATAACTACACCAGAACCACCGTTTGTACCACTATTTGGTGGACTTGATGCTCCTGCACCTCCAGCTCCTACAGTAATAGTATAATTTGTACCGCCAACTACAGTAAGCGTTGATTCGGCAGATGCACCACCACCAGAGCTTTCTCCTGGAACAGAACATCTATAACCCCCAGCTCCGCCTCCGCCTCCGAAGTTTTGGAAACCAGTAATACCATCGGTCCAACCACCGCCACCACCACCAGTATTAGCTGTACCACTAGAGCCATTATACCCATTATTTCCTCCAGTACCTCCGCCACCAGCACCTCCAGCACCTGTTGGTCTTGGACCATTAACATAGTTACTTGTACCGCCACCACCACCAGCTCTAGTTACAGGTGAGCCAGTTATTGATGAGGCAACTCCATCACCACCATCTCCGCTTTTTGTACCAAGAGGACTATTGTGCGGTTGATGGTCTTGTCCTGCTTCACTTGCACCACCACCGCCACCAGATAAATCTGTTCCTTGGTGAGCTGCTCTTACACCAGCACCACCATTAAAACCTTGATTAGCTGTTCCTGTACCAGTAGCATAACGACCTCCACCACCACCAGAACCTCCAGGTTGGTTTCCAGGGTTGGGTGTAAAATAACCTGTATCACCACCACCACCACCAACAGTATCTACAGTTGTTATAGGAGTTCCTGCTATGGATGAAGTACCACCTCTATCTCCTACAGTAAATGTTGGAGCTACAGGGTGGCCACCGCCACCGCCACCGCCTGCGATAATAAGGTATTGTAGTTCTGTTGTATGTGTTGCTGTAGTTAAAGTTCCACTAGCATTAAAAGTAGTTATTACTGCACTTTGAGTGCTTGTTGTTGGTTCATTATCTGGACCTATTATTCCACCGTTACCATCTGACATAATTAAGCCTCTCTCCATTCAAGACTACTTGCATTCCACACATAGTCTGTTTCTATTTCTAAATCTCTACCTGTATAAGTTTTACCCCTCCATTCTTGATTAGGTTCATACCATGCAATTTCAATAGGATTAGAGTCAACTTCATATACATTAGGAAGAGTTACAGGTGCCTGCCAATCATCATTAGAATCTAACGTCCAAGAGTTAAAAGGTTGTGGTAAAATAAATTTGTCTTTTACTGAATCGTAAATAAGACCTATACCTGCATATTGTTTGCGTCGATTATTGTTATAAGAAGTTTGTTTCCAAGAAACACCGTGTTCAGAGTGTGGTATGAGGTTAGAAACAAAAGTTTCAGCTTCGGGTGAGTAGTCGCCACCATTAGCATCTACATCATCATTAGATATTACTATTACTTGTATTACTTCGTTATTGCTATCAAGTTCTGCAAAGTGAGCCATATCTTAACCCCTTACGCATCATCTAAAATTTCACCAGAAACTGTATATTCTAAATCACTATTTGCACTAGCTTGTATTTTTAGTATATCTGTTTCATCTAAATAAACAGTAGTAGATAATAAAGATAATGTTGAGTCTGCTGGTACTGAAATAGTTGAAGCTATAGCACGAGATGTGCTGTCATTATCAGTTGATATTGAAACACTTATATCTGCTGCGTTTGTACCGTCTACATTTGCAATTAATATTGTGTTTACTTTATACAATTTATCAGCAGGTACATCTATAATGTCCTGATTAGAAGTTGTAACTGCACCATTTATTGTGAATGGTAAAATGGATGTTACATTTACTATATTTACTGATGCCATATTTTTCTCCTAAATTATCCGAATACTATAGCCATGGCAATGGCTTTACCTGTTGAGGTTTTTGTATTGAGTTGAGTTTGTATGTTGGAAGTTACTCCATCACTATAATTAAGTTCTGTTGCGGTAGCTGTAACTCCGTCTAAAATGTTAAGTTCTGCTGCTGTGCTAGTAACACCGTCAAGAATATTAAGTTCTGCCGTTGTACTAGTGACACCGTCAAGGATATTAAGTTCTGCCGTTGTACTAGTGACACCGTCTAAAATATTAAGTTCTGTTGCTGTAGAAGTAACACCGTCAAGAATATTAAGTTCTGCTGCCGTAGATGTAACTGTAGTTCCATCGATAGAAATAGCATCTGTTTCAAGAGTTCCATTGACATCCATATTGCCTTCTAAGTCTATATCACCATTAACAATAAGGTCATCTGTAACTGTAAGATCGTCTTCTACTTTTAAATCTACAACATTAAGACTAGCAAAAGCATCGACTATTGCTGCTCCTGAACCTGCTCCGTCTGAATAAACTACTTTTACATCTCCTGCTGGTATAGTGACGTTTGCACCACTACCTTGCGAAATAATTATATTTTGTGAGCCAGATGTAGCGTTTTCAATAAACCAAAGTTTTGATACCGTGTTAGGTCCAACAGTAATAGTACAAGCACTATCAAGAGTACCTGTGTATTTAAGGTAAATAGATCTACCAGGATCAGTAGAACCGTCAGCTATTTCAGTACTATGAGTATCAGCATTAGTTGTTATAGCTTCGGTACCATAACTAAAAGCTTCAGCAATTAATTCTAAATTTGTGTTAGTAGAAGTTCCCCAAGTTCCTGCTTCGTCACCTGTGGCTATCTCTTTTAACCTTAAATCATTTACGTAAGTTGCCATTGTTTGTCTCCGTTCAAATTTATTATAAATTGTTTTTTCATAAAAGTTAAGCTACTTCTTCCCAATTAGGTGTTTGTGTATCATCTATAAGTCCCCATACTAATACATCGGTTACAGATCCTGTCGCTGAAACCCCTGTTATATCTATGTTTGCTTTACAAACTGTAGTGACTGTTCCTAAAGAAGAAGTGCTAGAGAGACCAGTTATAAAAACGTTATTTACTGTACTGACTGAACTTGTACCTAGAGCTGACGTACCACTAAAACCAGAAACTGATAAATTATTATTACTTACTGGTGAAGCACTTCCTAAACGTCCCTCAGCAAAATCTAAAGAAACAGATAGATTATTGTTTGTTGATAAAGTTGCTGTACCTAAAGCTGATGTATTAGCTAAACCATCTACAGAAATATTATTTACTGAAGTTGTTGTAGCTGTACCTAGATTACCTGCTGCTAATAGAGTTGAGGGGGTTACGTTAGCGTCAGCTTGAATAGTAACAGTTACACTACCTAAACTGGCAGTAACTGCAGCTACTGACACTATAGCTTGAGCATTTACTGTTGCAACAGGTGTACCTACTGATCCTGCTGCTGGTGCGGTTATTTCAAGAGGAACTGATGATTGACCCCAATCGAGTTGTCCCCAAGTACCACGCCCCCAGCCATTTAGGTACTGAGACATTTTAGGCTATACGTATAATCGCTGTACTTGCTGCTGCTGCTGGGAAAACTATAGTAAAATCACCTGCGGTAGATGTTTTATCTCCACCAAAGTCGATTGCTGCTACTGCTTTATCACTATTGGTGTCATTATAAATAAGACAACCCCTAGCAGTAACCGTAGCGTTACTAAAAGTAAGGTCAGCGAAATCTGTAAACCCAGTAGTACCACCTGTAGTTGGATCAACATTAGTCAGTGCTGCTCCTCCTGCAGTATAGTTAGTTCCACTCGCTTCATTAGAAGTTGAGTATGCAGTTGTAGTAGCATCTAGTGACGCTGAACTAGTAAATAAAGCTAGTTTAAAACTATTGCCTCCAGAAGCAGAAAAGTTATGTGTGGCTTCTAAAAGTTCTTTTTTAAAACTAGTTGTTAATGTTGATGTAATTGCCATTTTTAAAGCTCCTTTATTATCTTAGCCATGTCTTCATGACCTTGTGAGGTGAGTTCACCGTTTATGGTCACAACCTGACTGTTGATTGCTTGTTTAATATGATATAATACTTGTTCATAAATAGCTAGTCTATATGCTTCAGCTTGTTGTCGTATATGAGGTGCTGCGTTTTCTGATATACCACATATTCTAAGTGTGCAACGTTCCGCCCAAAATTCAGGACTGTGACCTTTATATTCTGTAGTCGCTACGCCTATATCACCAAGTCCCCCTTTAGTATCTATTTCTATCATGCTTGTGGTTGTCTCCTTATTTCATCATACCTATACTGATCTCTGGTATCTTTGCCCTCACCTAAGTTTTTGAGCATAGCTAAAGCTTCTTGATACTTTTGTTCATATACAGGTATGCTTTCAAACATTTTTAAGTAAGTACAAGCCTCTACTAAACAACCATATAACATAGCATTCATTGCGTTAGTAGATAACCAAGTTGTACCACTGTCACTTCCAGCAGTTAAAGAAGCTGGTCGATAAAAATAATGTAATTCAAATGTGAAATCGGTGCTCGGTGTTGGTGCTAGTATAAAGCTGTCTTGATCAAACTCAGCGTAGTATTTAGGTGTGCCTGTAGTTGCTTCAGCTGGTTGATAATCACGTATAAAAGTTACATGTTTTAGTTTTAAATAATTGTAGTTATTACTAGCGTCTATAAGTGCTAAACTGAACGGAGCTAAAAAATCACTAGGCATAGTCAAGTATGTATTACTAGCTGTACTTGTACCTGTAACGTTTTTTCTAAAAACGTCAAGTTGAACAGATTTTAATATTTTTTCTTCTGTGCTTTTTATAAAATTAGGAATATTAGTTACTAAACTACTTTCTGTACTTTCAATGTAGTCTTGTATTGCGGTAGTAAGTGTTGCTTTTGTCCAACTCATAATGCTATGTTACTATACTTATTTCACCAAGACTAGCTGTAGCTTTAAAACCATCAAACTGTGTTCCTATAGTATTACTGTTTTTAGCGAACATTATAGGAGAACTTACGCCTTGACTATCTTTAGGATTAGAAACTATTATTTTGCCTAAGTGTATAGTAGGTGCTGGTTCTGTTGGTCTTGGATCACGTAAAGCTTCTGGGTCTACTCTATGTGGTTGTGGTTCTAATTGTGGGTGTTTAGGTTCAAAACATTCTTGACAAACTCTCAACCCATTCCACTCTTGTTTTAAATCAAGATATTTTTCTACGAAACCACATCTGTCACATCTAGCTAGTGAATGTTTACCAGAAGCGTAAGCCATTAATAAGAACTCCTAGATGGCACCAATCTTAAAGAAGCTCTATTACGGTCTTCATCTGCTGCTAGTTTAAAATCTTGTTCATACTGTTGTTTTAATAAAGCAACTCTTTCTGGGTTCTTNTTCATAGCTATGTAGTACGCTAACCCACTAACCATACAAGGTATAAACCTTGATGGAACTTCTGGGTCTTCATTAGAAGCTGTTACGTCATCAATGCGTTGTATTGTATTAGCTATTAACTTATATGTGTATGTGCTGTCTGGAACTGGCCATAACTTCACTACAGGAGTAGTTTGTCTGTCTAAAAATAATTGTGTTGGTCTGCCTGTGCTTGTTTTATCAGGTATCTGTAAATACTCTGTTCTGCCTATACGTTCAATACTAAGGTCTGTAGTGTTTGAGTTACTATCAGTTTGTTGTATAACAGCTGACACTATATCAACATCATAAGAATTAAGTGTGTAACTAGAAGTACCTGAAGTAAGATCAGTTGTAACCTGCTCAATAGTCCAGATATTCACACCTCTGTTAGACCAATCAGCGAACATAATATTCATTGACCGTCTAGCTGTTTCTGCATCATACCCAGTTCTGAGTTCAATGCCAGCTAATTCAAATGCTTCTTCAATAGTGTCAGATATATTAAGAGAAAAAGTCTTACTACCAGAAGTAGCCATTACTAATACTCTTTTATTACTGTTAGTACCATAACGTAGGAGTCGCCACTAGCATGACCAGTGGTGGTGAGTTTTATATCACCAGTTTTACCACTTGCTGCTGCTGTGTTTTGTAAACCACCGAACTCTGAAAAATCAATATCGTCACTATAGTCAGAATTTAAATCCCAACATATAGTATCCGTAGAGGCATCCCAAAGTAGTTTTACACTCATACCAAAGGTTGAGTAAGTGATTTTAGCTAATTTGCATCCAGTACATGTCGCACCATCGCCTTTTCTTGCTGCTAAAGCACTTACATCAATCTTAGTTACGGCTGACTCACCTGTTCCGTCTGATGTGTTAGTAAGCTGAATAATAGCTTTTCTATCATCATCAACGATGGTGGTTGATGTTACTGCGTCTGCCATAATTTACTCCTTACGCGTCAGCGAATGGTGTTACCACAGTACCAGAAGCTAGGTTTATACCCTCTACCGCATACTTGGCTGAAGCTATAGCTGTTACTCTTATAACAGTGCCAACTATACCACCTTGAGTAGTACCGTTTAAAGTAATAACATCATTACTAGCACCTGACATAAAAGTTTTACCTGCTGCGTCACTTTTACCCATATACAGTCCACCAACGAATTTATCTGTTCCGTCAGTTTTAATATCTAGGTCAGTAGCTGCAGTTTCTATTACAAAAGTGAAGCTTGCACCTAAGTTATTCAACTGGTTAGGATCAGTATTATCACCTGGATCAGTAGCTACTATACTAGGTAATGTAAACTTACCGTCTGCGTCATTACATGTAAGTATTTTACCTGCGTGAGCATCTACTGTAAGTGTTGTATCTGCTGTTAAGCTGACTACGTTAGCATTACCTGCTGATATAAATCCAGCTAAAGATCTTACTGGACCTGAGAATGTCGATTTTGCCATAATTTCCTCCTTAGGAAATAAGTTTTACCATCTTGGCTTGTCTGCTAGGTCAGTTGGTAAAACAAGTTAATAAATCCTAGAATTGAATGATATACTGTATTGTATAAAAAAGAAAGGGAGCCGAAGCTCCCTTAAAATTCGAAAAACGAATTATGCTCCTGGAGATCCGTAGATTCCACGCCAGTCACTAAACCCGAAAGAGTATCTCTCTCTTGCTTTGTATCTAACGTTTCCAGTTTCAAAATCACCTTCCATGCCTGTTGACATAGGAGATCTAACGAAGTGTTTTAACCCGTTAGGTGCATCTGTTTTAATGAAGAATGCATCAGTATCTGTCAAGTAATGATTTACCACATAGCCTTCTGGGAGCATACCCATGTTGCTTAGTGCGTTAATATCATTATCAGAAGTACCTACTCTTCCTGGAGTTTTTAAAACTCTCTCAGCTACAAACTGTAGTTGAGGTGGAATAATAAGTTTTCTTGCTTGAACATTGATTTTGATACCTCTTTCATCAACAAATTGTGATATGTCAATCATCGCATTTTCTAATGAAGTCTCATTCAAGTCAGCTGCAGTACTTGGCTCATTTGACTGATCACCACCTGATAAGGTAGGATGGTCAGTTGTCATGAGAGGTTTACCGTCGCCTCCTGGGAAGGAAGTTGAGAAACCATTGTTAAGTACGTTTGCTGCTTTCACTTGCTTAGTAGTAGCCATTGATCTAGCTAAAGCTTTAGTGTATCTTGAAGATAAGCTGTCATAGAGGTTATCCTCTATAGCTTCTTCTGTCAACGAGAAAGCTAAAGCTACAGTTTCGTGGCTGTACCTTGCTGTGAAAGTTTCTTGTGCTGTATCATAAGTCACAGCTGCACCCTCGCCTTTAACTGGGGCTTGACCGAAACCTGATAGCATGACTTCTTCTTCAAACGCTCTATCTGAATTTTCTGTATCAAAAATTTCAGTATGTTCGTTTTCGTATCTGTCGTACTCAAGACCAAAAAGTGCATTTAGTCCTGGTTCGAGTTCTTTTACTAATTGAGCTCTATTTATTGCCATTTTAAATCACCTTTTAGCTATTGCCGAATACAGAAGCTGGGAATGTTACATACACTCTAGCGTATTGTCCAATAGAGTTGTTTGGCTTATCTGGGAAGCCTACTACTGTCGCAATACCACTAGAAGTTGTTGTAGTCACACCTTCTTTTGATCGACCTGTTGAAGTATTACCTGCGGTTGTGCTGATAGTATTAGTTGTACCTATTGATGCTTGTGTAGGAGTACCAGTAGACTGAGCCTCGTAGACAATATCAGGATCAACATATACAAAAGCTTTAGCATCCGCAGAACCTAATGTAGCAGTGTCGGCAGTCCACATGTTTGAAAAAACAATTGAACCATCGGTTGCTGTGTATTCTACACCGTAAAATACGCCGAGTGGAGTACCTGTTGCAGTACCCTGTATAACGTAACCACTAGAGAGATTTACTACATCGCCTGAAAAAATCGAGGCATTAGTAGCACTTGCTATCGCAAATTCTGAAGGTCTGATTACGCCACCTGACATATGATAAGCTGGTGTGAATCCGTCTGGGGCATTTGTATTTGCCATTTTAATTCACCTTATAAAAAATAAATTTTATTAAGCCCTTAACATAAAATTAAGAACCACCTTTACCAAATGTAACTTTAGTAGTTCTATTAGGATTACTAATAGGCATTACTTGGTTACTTTCTCTCATAAGATCATTATCGACTGCTTGTATTTGTGAATCAGAGAGGTTTTGATAATATGCTCTCCTTTCCTCAACAGTTTCCTTGGGGATCTTAGCGAGAATTAAGCCACCAACTCCTATGACTCCAGCGTGTTTACCATCCTCAATGCTAGGAGCTTCAAAATCTGGATGATCTTCAGCTCTTACTGGTTCCCAACCTTCACGAACACGTTTTGACATATTCGCTGGGTCGTTTTGACCAATCATTGACTCTCGTATCCATCTGTAAACATATCCCTGTGGTGGGGGAGGTGCGTCTAACAAAGACGGGGGTTGCCAAGGTTTACGGCGAGATTGTTTATCTCGACTTTCAGCAGATCGTGGAGAACGATCTGATTCAGTAGTGTTATCTTTATCTACCATTTTTTACTCCTTAATATGCTTTGCATATTCTTCTAGTGGCACACCTAATCTTTTTGCTATTGCTACTTGACTCGGTGTGAGTTTTATAGTTCTACGTGATCGAGCTTTAGTAGTTCCAACACCTTTGCTAGAACCTGCTACTGTCTCTTTCACCTCTTTTTGAGTCTTTCCTAACTTATGTGGGAAAGCCTCAGCAAGCCTTTTATCTACTTCTGCATAATATTCATCAGAAGTAGGGTCATAACCTTCACCTTCTGTGAGCTGTCTATGAAACGCAAATGCTGCCGTTGTCATAGCGAGGTCGTCTCCAAACCATTCGTTCTTTTTAGCCCAAGCCTGTGCTTTTGGGTCTGGTGCTGGAGCCTCTTGTTCTGGTTGCTTTTCCCATTTAGGTTTAGCTTCCTGCTCATCCTGAATAACTTCGGTTTCAGTTTCTTGAGGTTTTACCCTTTTTAAACTTTCTTCCTCAACTGCTAACTTGGCTAAATCTTTTTGAGCTTCTAATAAAGCGTCTGTATCACCTGACTCATACGCCTTTTTATATCTCTCTTGTGCCGAGTTAAGTTCTGAAGTTACTCGTGTACTATATTCACTATAAAGGTTTTGATCAGATTTTGAAAGTTTATTTTTAGTTTTATTTAATTCTTCTTGAACAGATTTAGCATAGTCTATTGCTGCTTGTTCTCTTCTTTCTGATTCTCGTACCTTATAAGTGAGCTTATTTATACGTTTTTTAACCCCTTCACTATAGTCTTCAATCTCGTCTTCTTGTTCAGACTTAGCTTCTACAGGTTCTTTTTCTTTTTCAGTTTCTTTTTCTGTCTCTTCTATCTTTACTTCTGATTCAGTTTCTTCAGTTTCAACCTCTGGGATCTCAACTTCAGCACCGTCATCATTTTCTTTTACTTGCATAGCTTCTTCTGCCATGTTATTTCTCCTTATGTGCGTGATTCATTTAAGCTGATTGTATATCTTCAGGATCTGAGATAACAGCTAAAACTTCATCATCGTTTAACAAACGCAGTTCACCACCCTCAATTTTGAGTCTAGCTCCTGCATACCTACCAAATATCACCCAGTCTTTAGGTTTACACCATGCTCCCTCAGGAAATTTACCTGAGTCACGGTATGCATCTGGACCGAGTGCTACTACATACCCAACGTTAGTACCTATACGTTCTTTTTCTAACACTGAGTCTGCTAAGTAAATACCACCTTTAGTTTTTTGTTTAGGACTAAAAGGTAATATCAAAATTCTATAACCTGTGGGTTTAGGTAACTTAGACTGTAAGTCACCGTCTTCATGCACTGATTCTGGAGTCACACTAGGTGCAACTTCAACAGGTTCAGTAAATCGTTCTACTTTATCGGGTATTGGTTCTCCGCCTGAACCAAAGGCTTTTATGTTTTTTGACATGTTTAATCATCGTCCTTATGCAAGTCTTGTATTAGTGAGAGAGTAAACGACAGACTTGTTATTTCGCCTACTATCCTGTGGTAACTTTCAAAGTTTTGTACTCCACCACCTGCAAGAGTATCTTTCAATTCCTCTTGTCGTTCTATAATCTGTTTACGCAGTTTATCTAACATTATTTTCTTCTAGATTTTTTACCTACACACTTCCATCTTTTTCTTGATAAATTGTTAGGAGTGTTAGGATTATTTCTTTTCTTTTTAGATAACCTTTTTTTAATACCATAACTTCGTGCGCAGTAAGAATCACCTTTTGATGTTCCTGGTTTTACTCTAGGACCGCCACCTTTGGCTTTACCTGCTTGACCGTAACTTACTCTTTTACCAGATTTAGTTACTTTTACTCTAGCTTTTCCTTTTCTGGGTTTAGCCCTTGGCACCTTGTCTATTTCTCCTACGGTTTGCGTTACCTGCTACAACATGACCACCGTGCTTCATCATTTTAAAATCTGCGCCAGTTATTTTGCCGTCTTTATTTTTATCAAGTTTTTTCTGACCACCGTGTGCTTTACCTTCACCACCGTGAGTCATTTCTACTTTGTGGGCTACTCCACCGTGCATTTTTTTAGCAGTTTTTGCAGCATCTTTGAAGTTTTGTTCTGTAGGTGCACCTTTAGCTCCTTTCTTTCTCATTTTTTCGCCTGAGCCTGCTTTTATTCTTCTACGTTTAGCGTGTATATTTGCGTATAGTCCTGGTTTACTCATGATTTATTATACCCCTTGCCTCTAGTTGCTGCTCCGCAACCTCTAGCCATTCCTCGTTTCTTTTTAGCTCCACCGCCCCTTTTTAATTTGAGCTTGTCGCCACCTCGATTCATTTTGACTTTCTTGACGGGTTTTTTCTTTTTACCTCTATTACCTGGCATTTTATGGTCTCCTTAAATGTTTTTTGGCGTTAGTCATTGACCCGCCATTAGTTTTTTTATGTTTATGCATGTCAGAGTCTTTCATTATAGTTCCATCTGGCATTCTATGATAGCCTTTTGGTACTCCACCATTTCTGAGTCTTCTACGGTTAGCGTTACCGCCCATAAGTTCCTCAAAATTAGCTCTGTTCAGCATATCAATTACCTTTAGTCCTATTATCGGAGTCTCTAACATCTTTTAGTATATCACGATAATCCTTACGCATACCTTCTTTTTCTTTCATGATAGCTTCTTCTCTTTGTTGCGCTATTTTCATCTCGGCTATCGCTTCTGTTGATTGTTGTTTAAGTATGTCTACTTCAGCTTTTATTTGATCACTCTGTGCTTTTTGTTGTATCTCAGCTTGTTTAAGTTCAACTAACGGTTGTACTTGTGCGTTTTGCTGTGCTTGTATCAGGGCTTGTTCTTGACCTGTTACTTGTTGAGTGGCTTGTGCTGCTAGGTTTGCTATTTCGTTCATGACTTCAGGTGGCATTTGACCTTCGCCCATCTCTGGTAACTGCTGACCAAGTACCTGTTCAATCTGCTGTTTATACTTCATAGCTTGATGTTCTTGTATATTAGCTTGTATGCTTACCATAGCAGTTTGATTTTGCTGTATCATTGGGTTTTGTAAAAATGCACTATGACTAGCTATGTATGCATCATGGTTTTGAAAAGGATAAGCTTTTATAGGCTGTCCTGTTATAGCCACTTGTTGTTCAGTTATAGGATCACGGGCTGGAATATCTGGTGGCGGAGGAAGTAAGTTATCTATATTTTTAACTTCTAACGCTTCATACATACGTCTATATGCTTCACGTAAATCATGTATTTCTGGTGCAGCTCTAGCCATTTCAAGTTCTTGTTGTGCTAACATTACCCTTTGTGCCATACTAAAGATATTAGGGTCACTTACAGGTAATATATCTACTTTAGCGTCAAAATCAGCAGCTTTGATTTCTCTTGTAGCTCCTGGTACTTCATATGGATATACTGGGGGTAAACTTCTGCTAAATATACCCGCTAATAGTTTAAATTCTTTTTTCTGTGCGTAATGCATACGTTTATGTATAGCACTCATTACTTTACTGCCACGCTCTAACATAGCTACTGTGGTGCCTACTGGTAGCTGTTGAGACCCGATATCACCCACATTCATGTCCGCAATTGACGCAAAACGCCTTCCAGAGTCAATAATTACGCCTAATAACTGACTTAATACGTTACTTGGCTCTTTATAGGGCAAAGGCATCAATGCATCACGTATTACGCCCCCTGGAACGTCAACATCTCTAAATTCTCCTGGTCTAAGGGGTTCATCCTCGCCTTGCACTCTCATTCCACGTGCTTTAAACCCTGCGGGGAGGTTACTTAGCGTACCAGCGTCAACTAATTGACGTAAAATCGCTGTAGCTGACTTAGTTAGCCCTCCAATCATGTGAATTAGCCCAAAACCGTAAAATCCAAGTCCTGGGAGGAACTTATAATGCACAAAATACTCTTTTTTACTGAATAATTGGTCTTCTGCTTCCCAATTACGCCTAATTGACAGTATTTCGCCCTGTTCTTCTAGTATAGTTACTACATAAGGCACCGCAAAACCGTAATCATCGGTTTCTGACAGCTCTAAATTGACGTGCATCTCTAAAACTGTGTATTCATCGTAGTCTGTCATAGATGGTGATATGCCTTGTAGCTCATCCATCTTCTCTTTTGCGTCATTTACGTCAACATCTGGGTTGGCATCACCTATTTCTATGTCACGGTATGTCCCGTTTAGCTGTAATTTCTTCAAATCGTTGCCTGTCATGGTCATAGTATGGGTAAAACGTGGGCTAGTTTCTAAATCTACGGTCTCGTAAGCTACTACTAGGTTCTCAGCTTTGACTAAACGGCTAGTAGCTCTACCTAAAAGGTTGTCGTAATACACTTTTTTGAATGCACTTCCTGCTAAAGGCAAGTAAAACAGTAAACTATCCATTTCTGGGTCATATTCTTTCATGACTTCAGTGATTTGATAGTTCATAAATTCTTTTACCCGTTGATTTTGACTAGCTACTTCAGGAGTTTCCGCTCCCATTACTCTAGTTTTTACTGGTCCACCAGGAGGAAGTAGTTCTTTATATGATTGTGCTTGAAACTGGGTGACGGCTTCACTTAGTAACGGGTGATGTACACCTGTTGCTCCTGGGAATGGTTCTTCTCTTTCCTCTGTTTTTATACCTAGTAAATCTAAACCTTTACTAAAAGTATCAAGCCAATCCTGTCGAGAATCTTTATCTGAATCGTATGCTTCTAAAAGTTCACTAGCTAACGTGGATAGGTCTGAGGGATCTAGTGACTCAGCAAGATTAGCTTGATGATCGGTTACTGAAACAGTTTCCTGTTCAAACATTGGCACTACGTTACCTTCCTGATCTATTTCAAAGGCTGAAGTTAAATCGCCTTGTATATTCATCTCTTCTGGTAGTTGAACTTCCACACCCATTGCTGCTGGTTGTGNCATAGTTTCAGGTATTTCTATGTCTATTGTGCCGTCTCTATCTATATTTAGTAAATCTTTTTCTATAGCCATAATTAATAATAACTTACTTTACGTTTGTAGTATAGTTCTTCTTCCTCCCAATCGCTAGGTAATTTTACAAAACCACCTTGCCTAAAACGTAACATGGCTTGAGTAGTAGAGTCGACTAAATCGTCGTTTTCCCCAGCGGGAAATACCGCACACTCCTCAATCACTTCGTTAGCCCATTTAGTGTCGGGTGCCCATACTAGACCTGACTCAAAAAGTGGGGTACTAGCATTGACTCTAGCAATCTTATCATTTCCTTTGCTGGGTGTAAAGTTTTGTACGGGTATGCCTATGTTACGTAACTCTTGGGTAAGCGGAATACCACTAGCCTTACTTTCTATAATTACTGTGTCAGGTGTCCACTCATGATATTGTTCTAGGGCTACGCCTTTTAATTCAGGAAACGAGTATTTACCTTTTATACAATCTAGTAAAATAATATGTGCTACTGTGCCGTCGTACATATCTTCACCGATTGTACCTTCTGGGTAAAATACGCCCCACGTAGTAATAGCTGAATAGTCCGCACTAGAACTTTTTAAAAAAGCAGTATCGTAACTTTGTATTAAGTAATCGCAAACTGGTGGTTTATCTTTTGTCCACTCCATCCACCATTCACGTTTTATAAGTGCACCTTCCTCACTGGTAGGATTCTGCATGTATTGAGCATGCCACTTTGGTCCGCCACGTAAACTAGCTTTTACACTTTCTATTTCTTCTAGTGACCAATACTCTGGCCACAAAGGTTTACCGCTAGGTAATATGGCTGGTAGTTCTATAACTTCCCACTGATCAGCTTTAGGGTCACGTGCCGCATCTCTTAACAACCTACCCGTAAGGTCGTTTATATTCCAGCGGGTCATAACTATTACTATGGCTCCTCCTGGCTGTAACCTTTGACGCGGTCCGCTAGTGTACCAGTCGTATGTGTCGTCCATGCTTTTAGGGTTCATGGCATCTTGTTCTGAATGTGGGTCGTCAATAATAAATAGGTCAGCACCCCTACCCGCTAATGCACCGCCAACACCAGCAGCATAATATTCGCCTTTGAGTTTAGAGTTACGTTTATCTTGAGTTTCCCATTTACCTGCTGCTTTTGAGTCTGGGTTTATTAGTACGTCAGGGAATACGTTTTGATAATCATCCGTTAGCATCAAGTCCCTAATCTTACGTCCGAACTTTACGGCTAAGTCTGCGGTGTGGGTGGCTTGTAGTATTTTTAAGTTAGGGTTACGCCCTACTAGATAAGCGGGGAAGTAATGACTAGCAAACTCACTTTTAGTATGACGCGGGGGCATATTGATAATGAGTCGTTTTATTTTGCCTGTGGCTATACGGTCAAAAGCGTCAGCCATCTTTTTGTGGTGCGCACCAGCTATAAACTGTGGCCACTGGTCTTTTACAAAATCCATAAAGCCAGTTTGACAACGTTCTACCTTTTCAAGTTGTTCTAACCTTTCGGTCAGTTCAAGGTGTTCACGTAGTATTGACTCTGGTAAATCTTTTAGATTAGAATCCATATTTTAAAGGTATTATACTCGCTGCTCCGCCGTGCTTCATTCTAAACGTTTGAAAAGAAGATTTTAATTCTGGGGTGAGTATTATTTTTAAATACTCTTGACCGTACTCGTCAATGTATTCGGTAGGGTTGAGCTTTACCCCGTAATCTTGTTCGGTTTGTTTTATAGCTTTTTTATATAAAGCGTTATAACTCTTAGCTCGATTTACACTTCTTGGGTCTGGTTCGGCGTCTAATATAGTGGTCAACGTACCTGGATCATCTGGGTCAACACCACCAACTCTTTGTGGAGGGTCATATCTTTGAACGTTTATTAATTTACCTTCAGTGTTATAATTCAGTTTTACGTTATCACTATTAGCGTATTGTTTTTCTAAAAAAGGAATCATTTTAGGCGGTATTATAGTCGTGACACCAGAAGGGGGAGCTAACGACCTAGGACCGTTAGGGAATAATGCGTATGGTGAATCGTTTTTAACCGCAGTTTGTAAATCTAGTTTAAAATCGTCAGTAAACCAATCTGCGCTTCTGGGTAAGTTTATAGTAGATATGGTATCTTCTAAAGTTTTATAAAAATCTTTACTATAGCTAGTCAATAACCTTATTTCTCTTTGTCGATATCTTTCAGCTATTTCGTTAAATTCTTCTAATGCTTTGTCATATTCTGGTCCAGCTTCACCATAAGTTCCTGACCCTTCGGTAAAAGAGTCGATTAGACTTCTTTGGTCATCTAACTCTTCCTTACCTTTTCTTAGTAGGTCACCCAGCTCTTTATTAAAGTCATCAAGTTTATTAGTAACTACTAAGTGATCATATAATTCTGGTCCTAGTGTTGCACCTGCAGTTTGATCTCTAGTTCTTAACAGTTCGCCCACCGCTTTATTATCTCCAGAAATTATTCTATTGTATAAAACGTCGTCTGTAGGACCACCTAAATTACTCATCTCATACTGAAGCTGATCAACGCTTCCTCTTGTTGTATCATCTCCACCAACCAACCGAGCGGTTATCATGTCTTGATCTCTACCTAACCCATAAGCGTCACTTTGACTTTCTTGTTTTATATATACGTTTGCGTCATCACCTATATCTTCAAGCGTATATCTTGAGTGCATATATTTATTTGCGTTCATTGTTTCCGAAGCAGGCATGACATGACCTGCTGCTAAATCTTCATGATCTTTATTTATAAAACTTGTGTTAGGGCGTGGGTCTTCTGGTGTTCTATAAACGAACTCTGGTTTTTCGCCGTAAATACGTCCGTCGTCAAACATACTAAACTTACGTTCACCGTAACGACGATTGGTCTGTGCACGAGAATCAGTGAGTGTAGTAGTTTCGCTGTCAAGGTCGTAAAGTGGTCTTCTAGTAGTATAGGATGAGTAACCGCTATTTACTTCAGGGTTCATAGTTGAACTTAGATTGTAGTAGGCATGTGTTTCTTGTATGTTAGGTGCGTTTTTCTGTAGTTCCTCCATTACTGACGCTGGAGTAGTTTTAGGGTTATTAGCTATAAACTCAGGTGATATATAATCTTCTATTTGTCTTTTTACGTTTTGGTTTACGTTACCTTTACCCGTTACATTGTAACGCCTCATAGCTTGAAGTATATTTTCTATAGGATATAGTTTATTTTTATTTTTAGCCGTATATAAATCTGATTCAAATAAAGCTATTTGACTAGTCATTTGTGTATCATTTTCCCCGTACCTTAAAGGTATTAAACTATCTTCGTCAGGTCTTGGGTTATAAGGATTCCCTGTATAGTTATACCCAGCGGTTTCATCACCGTAATTTGCTGCCCACTCTCTTATATCTTCAGGGTCAGTCATATCTGTCGGGCGGTCGGCGGTGTGTAATACTTTGTGTTCTATACCTTTAGGCGTAGGGGCGGGTTTTACTGGCGGAGTGGTTACTGAACCTGCTGCTTTACCTGCTCCTGGAAGACCGACTGATGCTGCTTTTATAACACTGCCTAAAAACGGACGACCTTCTTCTTCTAATTTTCGCCCTTCTANGTAACCGAGNACGTTTCCTGGTCCAGGGGCGAAGGCTAATACGTTAGCTACGTCTTGTCCACTACGCATAGCTGAGCGTTCATCTTCAAATACGTAAGGCAATTTTAATAAACCTTTACCTATAAGGTCGCCTAGTTTTTCCGTAGGTCCAGGTTCCACAGGTGAAACGAACTGTTCTGTTATGCCTGTGTATTGTGGATCGGTAGTCGAGCTCATACGTTCTAGCATGTCTTTATACTTCATGCGTTCTAGCATTTCAGCGTAACCTAAAGGTAAAAACTTATTTTCCATTTAACTTTTTGAAATATTCCTTACGAGCTTTTTTTAAGTTTACTTTATTCTGCATAATTATACTAGGCACGGGGGTTGAATAATGTTTGTCGTCGGGGTGAGACCAAAACCACATGGCACATGGGCGGTCGTCGGCTAGATCTTCGACTATGGATATTAGGAGGTCGCGATCGGTTGAGGGGTGACACTTAAATAAAATAGCGTCGTAACGGTCTAGGGTTGCGTAATATTGCTCTATGGAACGTGGATCATAGTCTAGTACTAGTAGTCTGTTATTATCGTATGACTCTAGGGAGTGCGGACATACGGGTTTTATGTATTCAAAGTATTCTCTCATAGCCCTGCAAATTTTGCAAAAAATTTTAGTAAGGAGTCCCTAATTCTAACCTACTGAGTCAAAAAGTAAAGTTTTACTGTTATGAGTNCTTAAATCTTAGCTAGAGCGCAACTCACTACGTAACTGCTATAAGGGGGGTGGGGGGTGTGTCTGTCTGGTGGGTCTGTGTGCGAGCTCTGCTCGCCTGTGTGCCCCGCAGGGACAATTTTTAAAAAGTTAGTAAGCACTTACTTTTTTAGCNTACTATACTTTTAGTAAAAAGTAAAGTAAATTAATAAAAATANAGTANNTANNNAGTNTNTANNTNNTTTAGCNNAATTACTTTACTTTACTTANTANCCGTAGTAGACTTATAGGTATAAGTTAAANGGGTTACTTATTAAAATACCCTNAATTANNTAGGTAAAATTATGGCTAAANTAAAAAGTAATAATAAACCTAGCGTTACNATTAAACGTAGCTAATATAACGCCTANTANTAAATTAACTTACGTTAATAAAAACGGGGCGGAACATAATATTAATAGGGCTAAAAAGGTAAACGGGTTTACCTACGCTAACGCCCTAGCGTATTATAAAACTATAGGCTACGGTAAGGGTGACCTTAACTACGACCTTAAAGGCGGTAGGCTAATAGTAAGCTAGGTATAGCGGGGGGCGTAAGCCCCCTTTTTTTATACCTATAAACCAACACGATCATGATCACGATGTAGAATTATTGTTGGTGTCTTTGTCTTTGTGTCTTTGTCTGTGTCCCAGCTCTGCTGGGCTGTGTGTCGCCGTCAGGCGACGATCTGGATCGCGAGCTCTGCTCGCGTCTCAGCGATAGTAAGCACTTACTATCACTNNACACCTCGTTGTTACTCGCTAAAATAAATTAAAAAAANACTTTACTTTACTTTACGATCNNCNTTATANTAGGTATATTAAATAGTTAAAGCGGTGCTATTTAAGTAANCTTAAACTAACCGCTATTGGTAATAAAAATGGCTAAATTAGCTAAAACTCAAAAAGGCTCGGTCACGCCTAAAGTGGCTACTGGTTCGTTAACTTACGTTAGCGGTAAAGCTCGTTCAGATCATAACGTTAGTCGTGCTAAAGCGGTTAATGGTATGTCCCTTGAAAAAGCGTTAGCTCACTATAAAACGTTGGGCTATTCAAAAACTGACCTAAACTACGATTTAAATAAAATCAAAAGTTTAGTGCTCAAGTAAACTAGTCGGGGGGCTTCGGTCCCCCTTTTTTGTGCCCTAATAACAGATCATGATCAAGATGCCATGTGCCATGGTCCATGTGTCCTTGTCTTTGGGATGTGGATCATGATGCAGAACACATCGTGATCGTGATCCTGATGTCTTTGTCTTTGGATCTTGATCGTGATCTGCACCCTATTGATCGTATTGGCTGTGTCTTTGGTTTATGGCTCATGCACCATGGTCNATGTGTCTTGGTGCGGGTCAATATATTTTTGTTTGTGTGTCTTTGTCCGTGGTTCGTAAGTTGTTTACTATATAGGACCAGTGGAGATGTCTATAACTTCGTTAAAAACCAATACATGNTTTATCATAACTATTACCATAAACCACCCATTCTAAACCCTATTACCTCTTCATTGGTAATAGCCCCGTAATAGCCCAGCCAATAACCCCAACAAAAGGACCAGTGGAGAGGCTCCATGGTCCATGCCCTATTGCCCTATTGGCTAAACACCTAGAAAATTAATTTTTGCTTTTTCTTTTTTCCACCAGAGTATATAAGTAACAGCTTTTACGCAGAATCAGGGAACGGTTTCCAGTATTCAAGTAGGTAGGAATCTTTAGTAGGTTTATTACCACTGTGTTCCTCGTGACATGGCACACACTTTTCACCTACTTTAAGAGGATTTTTACTGACAGTAACAGTAAGGCACTCACCACACCTCATTTTATATTCTTTATTATTTTTATCATACATAATTATTGCCACCTCGTATAACTAATAACTAGTTCGTTTTCAAACCTTTGAATTCTTAAACCTATTCTGTTACAAGCATTGTAAAAGTTCTGAGCATCTTTTTTACCCCTATCGTCGTTATAAAAAACTGCACAATCTCCTATACTCATTCGTAAGCCTTCTTCTCGCCAACCAAAGCTATAACTAAGACCTCTAAAATCCATAACCTTAGCATCTTCTTTAACTTGACCTAATTTAGCCATACGCTGAATATCAAGAGCATCGTTGTTAGGTAAAACTTCCCAACCTTTACTAGTTTTTCTGTAACTAACTATTTTATCTTCTTGCATANTTATTCTCCTATATATTTAACTATAAATAGTATAAGCGGGATCAAATTGATGGTATAGCATACTCATAAAAAGAAAAAGGGAGCCGAAGCCCCCTAGTTCCCTTAGGTAAACACCATGGCTAAATGGTGATTATTTATCAATGTAGAACATACTACTAGGTAAGTTTCCTTCCTCGTCCCAACGCAGAGTAAACATATAATACTCGGTGAGCGCACTAGCTAGGTTACTACCGTTTAACGATAGAGCAATATAAATATTACGGCTACGTTCTTTCTCGTTGTAGACGCCCCTAGCTCTTCGGATAATATTATACCCACTACTACAGCCGTTGACGAGCCACGAGCTATCATACACGGTACACCACTTATCTTCAGTGTCCCAAGTATTATAAAAGTCTTCAGGATCCATAAACCCTTCAACACCGCTATGACACTCACTGAAGTAGTAACCTACTTTTTCAGGAGCATCAGTAAATAGGTCTTCAACAATAGACATAACTCTATCTTGCTCAACACCTTTATCTCCCTCACGTGAAATAACTTCACGCAAATTTTGAATGTGACTTTTAGGAACTATTTCCCAGCCGTCAACAATTTTATATTCTTGTTTCATATTAAAACTCCTTTTAAGTTAATACCCTAATATAGTAGGCGGGATCATTAACATGGTAAAGGATACTCATTTAATACCATACTACCATTACCGCCCCACGCTCAGCTGCCACACGGAGCAAGGTCATTAAATCATCTATCTCTTTATAGGTAAATTCTTCACCATTGAGTGGACCGTATAACTCATTGACTGTGAATATAATATCATCATCACCTATAACTCTACCTTCCTCATCAGCTATATCTACTTTAGCTTGTATTAACTCAGCTAGTAAATCAGCTTGTTCTTTGAGGGCTACGCTGGGTATATAAGCGTCTTCGTCTTGGTCGATATACCAAGTATGCCTACCTTCACTAAGCTGTCTAATAATAGGCTCATACACTTTACCCCTAAACGAGCCGTCACTACCGCTACCGCTAAACATACCACCGCATAAAGATATATCTTTAATACGCTCATCGTCTTCATGCGTAAACGGTTTATCACGGTCATTACCATGCACTATATAACAATCTAATCCCATACTACTCTCCTTTTAATTTATTGTTTTTATTATCGTCAGTATAAGGTTCTCCCCAAACTCCGATTACTTTGCTCTCGCTGTGGTGTGGCACATTGTATTCAAAGGGCACTACACCTTTAGCTTTTTCTAATGCTTCTTTTTTTGACTTAGCTTCTATTGGGCATATAAAGCTATCAACTTGGTCTATAATAATATCATAAATTTTCATTATATCAACCCCTCTAATAAATCACCTTGCCCTAGTGAACCCGCACCCCATAACTCTTTACCTAACATAGCATAAATAGTTATAAGTCCTGGCTGGTTAGCTAGGCTGGTATATACCTGCTCGTCGGCAGTATCTAATTTATACACTAGAAACCTAGTGCTTTTATCAATAGACCAATCTCTTACTAACTCATCATTAGTAGTTGGCCACGTAACATTCTGCATAGTTATTCTCCTATAAAATTAACTATATAAATAGTAAGCGTGATGCTTACGATGGTAAAGGATACTCATATTATTTACCCCCGAAGCTGTGATGTAATAATAATTTTTCATCATTACCAAAAAAGAAATTAATATCGTCTACCATGTCTTGGTCGAGCTGACAAAAGCCGTAGTGAAAACCTTCTTGGTTTTTAACTAACACTTTAGTGCCACCACCGTAGTTAGTCAAAGCCCAATTACCTACGCCTAATCTTTCGTCGTATAGGTCTTTACAAAGCTGTATATTTGATTTTAAATTATCCGTCATAATAACTACCTCCCAATAGTCTTAGTGTCGTTGAGCGTAATATACTGATACGCACCTTTATTATACGCTGGTGCTACCTGTTTTTTACGCTGGTTAGCTAGTTTTTGAGCTGCAAGCTCACCACACTCAAGGCAGGTAGAATAACCTAACCTACTGCGTTGCGTGGGGATTTTACATCTACACATTGAACATAACATAATTTACTCCTATAAAGTTAATATAAATAATATACTAATGATCAAAAGTAAAGTAAAGGATAGTGGCGGGTTAAGTTATCTACTATGTCGTCTTGTAGTTTCTCTAAAAGAGTCTTCCTTTGGAGTCTTCAACAACTTAACCCTAAACTGAATCAATAGATGAGTCGTTTAATAAGCATTGTTTCACCTGCGTCAACTAACTTGTAAATATAAAGGCGACCGTTTTCCTCTTCAAGTTTTTGTAAGTCATTCATACTTTTAGTAGCTGATTCAAGATTGCTCCAGCTTGAGTATAAACCCCAACCACCGTCGCTGTATGGCTTGGTAGTATGTTTACGCATAACTCGGTAACGCAGTATTTTTTCATCTTCATAAAGATTACCGTCGCTACCCTTATAAACACCGTCGTCTATTTCCTCATAGGTTTTAGGTGCTGGTATTGTAAATTGCATATTTTTCTCCTATATAAAATTTAACTATAAATAATATAAAAAACATCAAATACATAGTAAAGGATAGTCTAAAAGAATAAAAAGATGAGCCATATCACTAAAATAACCCGTATGGCTTTACGTTTCTCGTCGGTCATTTACTAAGCTTCTGCGTTAGCCCAAGCTAGTATAACTGCGTCGTGAATAAAGTTTATAAGACTATGCGCTGAGCGATGAGTGGTAAAATCACCACCGTCAGCACTGTCGCAATGTAGTAATACATATCTACCGTCAAGGTAAAATGCTATTTTAGTGGTTTGACTAAAGTCAGGGCATTTATCAACTAAGTCCTGAGTCAAAGGCGGACTTATAGCTAAATGCTCACCTGGTTTATTTGGTAAGTCCTGTATTGATTTTAGTAGTAATTCTTTACTGTCTTCTATATTCATTTTTTATCCTTATTTATAAATTTATATCTGCTCTCGATATTGGGAAACTGTTTAAAAGTTTCTATAAGCCTGTCTTGAGTTACTTTACCGAATTTAGTAAAGTCATCTAAAAAAGCTTCCTCGGGCTCAATACCATGAGCCCTAAGATTTTTTAACGTTTCGGCACGTGTCCTACTCATCACTATTTACCTTACTTTTCATCCATGCGGTAGTAATATCCATAGCCTCACGCCTACCTAACTCAGGAAATAATTCCCTAAGCATAGCTGGGGCACCGTACATATTCATACCACCCTGCATAGTGTCGAGTAGGGCGAAGTATGGTTCGTAGTTATTGTTATTAGTATTTTTTTCAGTATGCATTTTTATTCTCCTTATAAAAATATTACTTAAATAGTATTAACGGGATGCCTACGATGGTAAACCATAATCACTAGGATTTTTACCGTTGTTAAATTTTTTATAACAACTCAGGCATACGTCTTTAGTGTGATACGGTTTATCTTTATCAACTTTAGTTGTATATTTAGTCCACACTTTAGTTTGATTTTTACCGAAGAATGTAGGGATAATACGCTCCCTACACTCATCGCACCTAATAGGTTTTTTAACCACTGACAATCTCTAAAGTTTTGATTTTATTAATGTCATAGTTAAGATCGGTAGCAGTATAAAGACCCGTTAATAAAGCTTCTTTTACTGTTTTACCATTGACGGCTTTAACTCTAGCGTTATTGTCGTCACTATTGGCTTTTTTACCTGTAGCCTTTAGTTTAGCATCAGGGTGAAATTTACCGTATCTAATGTTGCCATTAGTTTTGGCTTGTTTTACCTGCGTTTTCACTGACGCAAGTTTTTTCTTAGCTGTAGCTTTTGTCATAGTAATAGCCCTCCTGGACTGTTATATTAAGTTACATAGTAAGTATAGGTAGGATCTAAAGTAAAGTAAAGCATACTCAAAAAAGAATTTAAGTGCTCGGTGTAGTAGTAAGTGCTTAAATATAGGAGGACACCTGTAATGCGGACACCTACTACNTTTTTAGCTATCCCTCACCGAGCTAAGAGATAAAATTAACCCGCATACAGATGCCAATTAATTAATGTAGTTTTGAATAAAACTTTCATTGTCTTTCAGTTTATCTAGTATGCTTTTATCATAGCTAGTTTCACTCAAACAACAAATAACTCGTGTATCTAAAACTTTAAAACCTAAATTCATAAGTCTTGCTGCTTCAGACTCCATATCCCTATCTGAGCATTTATCTGCTATACTCATTTGGGACTTAATATATTTTTCCCAGCAGTGCCAATCGTGACCTGTCTCTGGGTCTTTTATGCGTATAGCTATAACGCTGATAAATTCTTTTTCGTCATTATTTTTAATATCCATATTATTCCTTATATAATACTGAGTGTCCTAGATTAGCCCGTTATTATGAGAATGAGGCTCTAGATAAACCTCAAACAGAACTAGCTTGAGCGTCACACACATCTAGGTCGATTTCGCCGTCACTCAGTGAACAGCTATTCTTGGAAACGCTAGTTCCCTAAAATCTGGGTGTAAACATTTTAGTTAATGAAGCGTAAGCTTCGTCACTTACGTTTTTAAGATGCGGTAGCTTTTTACCACCGCTTCTACTTTCATTAACTCGTTTACCACACTTATTACATTCTAATACGCTGTTAAGTGTGCCGTGTTTGTTTATACTGTAGCTATTAGCCCAGTCGTGCTTACATTCTACTGTCATTACGTCTCTCTGCTGATAACTCCAATAATTGTATATGGTTAGTTACTACCATATCAATTATGTTTAAAGCCATGTATGTAGATAAGCCTTCTTTAGCGTTATCCTCGTTATCTAAGTTTTCAAGAACAACTTTTTTTATTAACTTAAAACTGTTAATAATATCTTCTCTAAGTTCTGTATCCATATTTTTACTCCTATAATATATGGCGGTGGTCACGGGAGTAAGGTCGCTAGTTTGCATACTCTTTGACATGTCTACCCAACAGTAACCACCTAAACTATAAGCCATCTAGTCTCGCCACGCATCGTATTTTAACTAGTATCTTAGCCTACCCTTATTTGACTGATCAACCGTCTGCTTTGTAGGTAGCCTATAGCCTAAAATTAATATAGCTATGATCCATTTGAAGGTAAAGGATAATCAAAATCTTTTATTTCTACTTGATAATGGTCTATTTGTCTAGCTAATAACGTTTCATCAGGTATATGAGTGCTGTTATAGGCATGGTTAGTATGTGTTTCTTGTAGTGTAAACTTTTTACTTATGCCTTCATACTCACCAGCGTTAGCTTTACGTATTGCTTGTTCGGGGCTTTTAGCTTTAACAGGGTACAAGTCTATTTCTATATGTGCTAATGGTATATAGTATGTCTTTAGTTCAGGGTTATCACTTACGAGTGTAAGTATAGGTTTTTTACTCATTTTTACTCCTTATAAAATTATATAGTATTAAAACTTACATCCTTAACATAGTAAACCATTAATCGTAAGCTCCTAGTAACCAGAATACTAATAGATATCTGTCGCCTTTACCAACTTTTAGTCCACGGTGCATGTGTGTAAAACTAGGGAAAAATAAAGCATGTCCTCTAGGTAGTGGCGGTACAATGCCTCTACCGTGAAACTCAGTTCCTCCGCCCTCATAGTCACCAGTATTTAAAGGAACTACTACCGATATATCAGCACTGGCGTCATGATGCCACTCACCTTGTTCTCTTTTAGCTAGATTATAGTTAGCTAATTGTATTGAATTATATTTGAGGCTGTAGCGTTGCCACACTGCAGTAAATAAAGGATTCATATGGTTAAGAGCTACGCTATGCAAATTAGAGGCTAGTTGTGGTATGTTATCTTGTAGAGTTATTTCAGGTATCTGTCGTAACTCGTCCTCGTCATCATTTTCTTTAAACCCTAAGTACAGCTCCATGTTTTTTATTTCATCTAACATCATATCACAAAAATCTTCCGTAAATAAAGGCACGGAGTAAACGTCAGGTAGTTCTTCTTTTATATATTCTTGTAATGGTATGTCTAGTTTTTGAGTGCCGTCGCCTGAGTGAAATTTTATAATATCAGGTTCAGCGTCCTGTATCATAGCTAACGTAGTTTTATCAATCATCCAGTCTGATTGTATAGCTAACATAGTGTTTTTTATTCTGTATGGTTTTGACCTATCCATGTGTATCCCCTTAATGTACTATTGGTTGTTGTGTTGTTTCGTTAAGTTCCCCTACTATCTCTATTGTGATTTTCTTATCAACTGATATTGCTGCGTTACTTAATAAATCAGCTTCGTATTTAGCTTCGTTATAATCAAACGCAAATATGTGTGGTCCAGGAAAAGTTTTTTCTTCACCTTCCTCAGTAGTGATAGTAAAAACAGTCATCCAGACTCTTATTAAACCACTCATTTATTTTTCTTTAAGTTATTGATCTGCGGTTGTTTTTCTTTTTTCTGACCCCATATAGTTTCCCAGGCATCTCTGTATTTATTAGTATCTTCTTTTCTTCTTTTACTGCCCTTACCACCGTGCCATTGATCACTCATCTATTTCTGCCTCACCCTCAATAATTTTACCAACTGGTAATATGCCCCCCGTGTCATAATAAAGTTGTTTCATACGTTCTAATACTTCTTCTTTTGACATAGTTTCTACTTTATTTACCACTAACTCACTACGGTTAATATATAATCCTGCTGCTTTACCCCTAGCCACTTCCGCAGTTACCGCAGCAGACCACGCACCATTACGCATAGCTCCTTCACGTATATCTTTTAAATCAGTAAGGTGAGTAGATAAATCTAAACTTACTTTTTTAGCAGCACGTTCCTGTAAAGCTTGTATTCTTTGCTTTACTAATGGGTTAGCGTCAGAATCNAGCACATACCCAGCACGTTTAGCATTCTTTTCACTATACCCTGCGTCAAGTGCAGCGTCTTTTTTACTCATGCCTTTAGCTACGTTCTGAGCGTATTTTTCTTGCTTGGGTGATAACTTCTTTTTTGCTTTCATAATATTTTCTATAATACTCCCTGTATTTATCTGGGTTTTTAGCGTATCTTTTTCTTGCTCGTTTATTTATTTTTTCTTTATTTAGTTGATTGTATTTTTTGTTTTTTATAGCCCTTATTGCTTTATCTTCTTCAGTTAGTCTAGCTTCACGTTTTGCTGATTGTTCCGAAGCATAACTTTTTTCATGGTGTTTATTATATTCTTGTTGAAAAATCTGTAAACCGTCAAGGACTACCCTAGCTTCATACTCATTTCTATCTAATACATATTTTTCATGGTTAGCCTCAGCTATAGCAAATATTTCTGGATCAATAGGATAATCGTCAACTGAGAATCTACCGTCACCTATAACATAGCTTTCATCTTTTTTAATAGAGCTTTCAACTGTTCCTAAACCTCTCGGTCCACCTGCCCATCCGTCAAAGTCTTTATAGACTTGTTTATATTCAGACATGTTTCTCAAAGTATTAGATCTTATTCGACATTTATCATTACAAAACTTACGTGCTTTACTCGGCACGGGGTTTCTACACTCTGGGTTAGCACAGCGTAAATATGATACTACCTCGTTCTCCATAATCTTAATATTTTTCTACCTTCGTGGTACACGCTACGGGTTACAAATGTTTTATCATTACGTTTACCGTATATACTAGCAGCACCACGCACTCTTTGTAGGTGTTCTTTACTTTCAGGATTTATATCCATGTGATCACCTACCTCAAGTTTATAAAAATGATAAACCTGAGGTGCAGTTTCTGACCTAGTAGGTATAGGTATTTGAGTGTCATTTTCCATTTACGAGTATATGTCCTCCTTTCCAGAAATAACCGTTAGTATCACTAGTGTGTGGTCTTGTGAATACGTATATAGTTTCAGGGTTTAACCTATCATCTATACTGTTACACGCTGACTCAACAGAAGCTTCGTTATGACATATAACTTCACTTCTATTATCTAGTGAGGTAGAGCCGTAGCTCACTACCCATACTGTTTCTTGATTTTCCATATATAAACCTCTTATAAATATATTACCTATATAATACCTACTGAATATAAATCAGTAAAGGATAATCTTATGTTATTTTTAAGGGCTTTTAAGCGTATGAATTTTAAAGTAAGGCGTATATACCTTATTAATTGATCACACGCTTAAAACGGCTTATATTAGCCTTTAGGTTTAGATGTTTTAGTTATATACCCTAGCTTAATATCATATTTAATATCGTTAAGGTTGAGTATGCCTTTGTCTAGAACTTCTTGTATGGTGGGTTTGCCCTCATACTTTTTAAGTCTATCTTTATTGCTTTGACTTATAGGCATTTTATCTGTCCTAGTAAGTATCTGACTAGTGTCGTAAGGATCACGACCACGTACAGTATTACAATAATTATTAGGTTTAGGTATATCTATTTTAGGCACTTGCCTGTATTTATTTGACATGTCTTCCTCCTCCATATCAACTGCTTTTTTCATAAGCACACTGTATAGACTTTTTTGACCAGTTTTCATATCTTTAAAAGTTTTCTTTTTACCAGTGTGCACTTCATACCATCGCTCTGCTTGTTTTATGGGTAAAGCTGGTGCCATAATATTTGGGTCACCTATAGCTATACCACCGCCTCTTACTTTGTGCATCTCACTCATATCAAACTTCACTACCCGACTTGGATTATCGGGTAGGAAGTAAACAAAAGTGACACTAGTAGGCACTATGCAGCCCTCGCATAGTCTATAGCTGTAGTCATAGCTCTAGTTTTTAAACTAGCTCTAGCTCCAAACCAAGCGTTATGCATTGCTGCGTCACGGTCGTGTCCCCATTTATGGTCAACGACAAACGTTACGGCATTCATAGCACCCCACCAAGTACCAGCACTACTTTTTAAATTAGCTCCTGGTTGTTGTTCGAGTGCTTCATATACCTTACTAGGAGCACGCTGAAACTCATCTAACATAGTAGCACGGGCTAGGTATGTTTTTTCAGTTTTACTTTGCTCTAGTAGTCTTTGTTGCATAGCTAGTTTAGGTTGCATTAAGTCAGCAATATAAGAAACTACAGTATCCTTAGTGTATTTTTTGGTGCTAAGAAATTCTGCTGCTTCTTTGTATTCTTTCATACGGTTACTTGCTAAACCTAACGCATCTTCTGCGGTAGCTATAAGGTCTGCATCAAACGCTCTAGTATGTGGCATTTTAAAGTGTGGCTGAGTTTTATCAGCTAACGCCATACTTAACGTATTGTTGCATACTACTCTTATAGGCGTAAACCTAATTTCGTTAGACTTACCCCACTCGTGACTAACAGACACAAGTAAGTTGCCTAATACCCTATCGTCTCCTGGTAGCGTAAAGCTTTCATCNACTTTAGCTAATCCCCATATTTGACGACCGTCTTTCAAAGACCCTGCAGTTTCCATAGTCATTTTACCAGCGTCGGTAAACTTCTTAAAAAACGTAAAAGCGTCTTCGTTTTGGGTAGGTATAAACTTTGGTCCACAAGGTCCAAAGATTGTGTTATCACTATCTCTTACGAGTAGTGAGTGGTTAGGTGCCATAATTAAGTCTTCCGACTTATCTGGGTCAGCGTTGTCATATGTAAATATTTCACGCTTACTGACTGACCAATCAAGACCAGCCTCAACTAACATTTCTTTAGGAGTCAAATCATTACTGACTTGTACACCAAGCCCATGCCAAGGAACTTCCCCCGCATAAGCCATTGATTCTACGGCTGCTGCCATAATAATACCTCCTTAAAGGTTGTTACGTTAGCCGTCATTAGCTAACTACCCCTAATATAGTTTAGCTCATTAATGATTAAAAGCATCATCAAAAAATAATTTAGCTTACGGTAGATGTGTCGTATTTACCTTTTATAAGGCGTATATTTTGATCATTTAACCAAGCTCTAAGTAGGTTACTTCTTTCTTTAGTGGTAAGGTTAGGTGTATGATCAATCTCATATTTTTTATCCATATACGTTTTGTATCCTGCGTAATAATCACCATTACCTAACTGACTGAATCTAACAATCTGCCATGATCGTTGTTTCGTAATATTATATTTGATGCCTATTTCCTCAAGAGTCATGGCATCTTTCCAGTAGTGCTTATAAATATCAGAATACATCTGATCTTTTTCTGTACGTTTACTCATCAAAAAACTCCTTGTAATGTACTGTTGCTTCTCCCCAACTTTTACCTATCTCTGCATCAACTTTATTGGGAACACATAAAGGTGTGCATTCAGACATAATTTTCATAATCAGCTCACATTGGTCAGAGTCGGTAACCGATATATCTAACTCATCATGAACTTGAGTATGTGGTAATATGCCTTCGTTGTATAGTTCTACCATAGCCTGTTTAGTCATATCTGCTGCCGAGCCTTGTATAAGTCTATTCATAGCTTTATATGTGTACGCTCTTTTAACTTGACTACCATATTCAGTAACTGCTTTTTCATATGGGTAAGGTGTCTTTCGTTCTTTCATAGGCTCATATAAGTTAAACCTACATTTACGACCAGCTATAGTGGTAATATATCCACGGTTAGCCCCTATCCTTGCACATTGATCACGTAGCCCTTTAATAAACGGCACTCTTTTATGATATGTGTCGAATAACACTTCTGCTTCTTGCATTGATAAATCAAGTTGTTTAACTAACTTTTCTTTACCCATACCGTAGCTTAATCCTAAATTAATAATCTTAGCCTCTTTACGACTTATGTTAGCCATATCTGCTACTACCTGATGAAAGTCTGCATCTTTATTACGGTAAGCATCTACTGCCTCGCTTGCACCTTCTTGTTCAGTAGCTGAAGCGTAATGAACTGTAAGTCTAGGTTCTTGTTGAGAATAATCAAACACACCCCAGTAGTGATCTTTTTCAGGCACAAATATGCTACGTATGAGTGGACCAATGTCTTCGTTACGGGCTGGTACTTGTTGTAGGTTAGGATTACTACTACTAAATCTACCTGTTACTGTGCCTCCACGGTCACTGCGTAAAGGATGCAGTTCTCCATGTATCCTACCGTTTACGTTATGCTCTAGTATCATTTTATCTATAAACGTAGTCCTAGCCTTATTTAACTTACGTGCTCTTACTATATTATTAGCTAACTTATGGTCGTGAGTTTCTAACCAGTCTCCAGCAAAAGATGGGGCGTTAGTTTTAGGTGTGCGTGGATAACTTAGCCCAGCTCTATCAAATACAGTAGCTACTGACTGTGCTGCCCATAGGTCAGGTTTCATGCCAAACTCTTTATTAATAGCGTCAAGTATTTCATCCTCTTCTTTCTTTAACCTTTTACTCACTATTTCAGCAGTATCTAGATCTACAGGCACGCCTTTATAACGCATGTCAAGTAGTATAGGTATAAGTGAAGTTTCAAGCTCGTATATCTTACTTACGTTTTCTAATTTTATTAAGTCTTTAAATACTTGCCACAACTTTAAAGTAAGCTCAGCATCCTTCTCACCGTATGGACCAACATACTTAGCTGGTAGTTTATACATCTCGCTTTTAGGGTCTAACCCGTATGCCTCTGCTGCTTCAATAAGTAAAGTTTCATCTTTAGTTTCTCCACAATATTTTTCTCCTAAATTATTGAGTGAGTAACTATACTGATTCTCATCTATAAGTGGTGCTGCAAACATGGTGTCTTGTATCTTTCCGTGTACTTTTATACCATAGCGTTTAAGCCAACCGACATCGTATAAAGAGTTATGAAATATCTTATCATTTTTGTGAGTCATTTGTTTAGTAAACCATTTTAACACTAAACCTTTATCTAAATTGCCCCCACCACTGTGTTGTATAGGAAAATATAAACTAAAATCTTTAGTCGCTACTCCTATACCTGTTATATATCCAGTGTCTGGGAATGCCCAAGATGGACCATGAGACATTAATAATGGATCATATGTCTCTAAGTCAATAGCTACTTCGTTGTATCCGCTCAACTCTGGTAAACTACTGGGTGGAGTCCAGTCCACCTTGGGCGTAAATAAACTCACTTGTCTTTGCATGTAATTCTTTCTCTTAACTCACTACTACTAAAAGTATGTTGTCTGTAGTTATAGTAAACTTTTTTACTAGGTAAATTAAATTCTTCTTTGCCTGTAAAATGTTTATTCATATATTCTTCACCTATAATTCTAACGTCCCAAGGCACAGTCCTTAATATATTACGTAAATCTTCTTCGCTTTCATAAACTATAGTTTCATCTACGTAACGACAACCGTTTACTTGTATTTGACGTTCTAATAAACTTTGTATAGGTTTATTTTTATCAGAGTTCTCAACACTAGGGTCAGCGTGTATGCAAGCTATCAAGTAATCACACTGTTGTTTAGCTTCAGATAACATACTCACATGCCCCGCATGAAATAAATCAAAAGCACTAAACGTTATGCCCCTAGTCATAGGTTTCAGTATCGTTAGTGTTTACTGAAGTCATAAAACTTTCTACTAATAGTAAATATCTACGTAAGTCACGTATATCATCTAGTATGCCTGTATCACTAGGGTCGTTATAGATAGACTCGAATATATCGTAACCGTCTTTAGTTACTTGATTCTCTATCCTATCCCACTTACGTGCCAGCATCATAAATGCACCTATACCACCACGTTTACGCCAACTGTCGCCGTAGCTACGTTCAGCTTGTTCTAGTTTACTAACGTCTAAGTTAGCTAATTTTCGTATAATGTTAAAGTTACTTCCTTCCACTATATCCCTCCGTATATTTTAGTAAGGTAACCTAGCAACTCCTTACCTTTACTGTTTAAACCACTTGATGCTAAATACTCAACACCGTTGCTAAAAACTTCATTCATATTAGTATTGCCTAAACGTCTTTGACGTACACAAAAAACTAATAACTCAAACATGTCTGCCTGTTTACCTAAAGCAGTTTCCTCTGGACTTAATTTATATCCTATACCTATATCACTCTCGTACTTATCTTCTATTCTTTTTAATACCTCTACTAAATCTGGGTTATCCCACTTAACAGGAGCAGGTACATCACCCGTAAATAATTCAGCTACGTCATGGGTTAAAGCTCTTAGTATGGCTTCTTTACTTACGTTAGGGTCTAAATATTGTAGTATCATAGCTACGCCCCATGAGTGAGAAGCTACTGATTGCTCACCTATTATTTCTAAAGTGTGGTAACGTTTTATAGCCCCCCCACGTATCATATTGAATAAATCATTCATACCTGTCTTCACAAATTTTCTCCTTACCAAAATAACACCACTTACAACCGAATGTACTAGGTTTAGCTGGGAACTCTGTAGCGTCTGTCATAGCTATAGCTCTATCATTTAACTTTTCTCTTTTATAAGTAATATTGTCTTCACTATATTCATATCTGTCTATTTTACCATGGTCTAAGTACCATAGCTCAGTAGTTATAGTTTCTACCTCTGGCATACGTTCTAGTACTACAGCCCCATATAACTCACACTGTTCTCTGTGTGTTTCTTGATTACCGTCATATCTACCAGTTTTAAAATCTATAACTCTAGCGTTAGGTTGACCGTCTATATGCACAAAAGCATCTACTTTAGCCCTACCCCAAGTTGTGTCACCAAACCATGGAGCAGGTTTCCAGTCTTTATCAAAAGCCCAGTCACCTTCACAAGTTACATAACCTTTAAGGTGAAGCTCTTTTAAGTTATCAAAAGCTTCTTCAAAGTCAGCTAACTCTTTAGGTATTTCTTCGTACCTGCCTCTTATGTAATCTTCACACATACTGTGCATAGTTTTACCACGTTCCATATATTTATTTCCAGGCTCTTTAATACGTTTAACGTATGCATAGTATGCTTTCTTAGGACAGCTTTCAAACGTGCTTAGTCTACTATATGACCATTGATATATTTTATCACTCACTTAGCCCTCCTTAACAACCAGTCAAAGCCTGCTGTTGCCCAGTCTGTAGCTATACAGTTTTGTACCTCTGACATAGCGTCATCAGTTTCACCTTGTTTATGTAAAAACCAAGCGTCTTGTAAAGGTGCAGCCACATGACTAAAAAATATATCTTCAAACTCCATATTTTGAAAAGGTTTACGTTCTAAAAACTTATGTAAATCTTTATTCCAGTCTTCTATGTTAGTCTGGTTTACCATAGGGTAGTAATTAATACCTCTATTTTCATATGGGTTTTCAAAATGTTTCATAGAGTAATAATCAAATACATCAGCTTCTTCAAGCCTAGCATGCATCTCATCAAACACTTTAGTATAAGCATGAAAACTATCACTAACTTGGGTATATGCCCCGATACTTACGTCTAACGCACTAGCCATATATTCATGTAACATAGACATATGAACTATATTAGCCCCGAAAGTACCCCATATAACATCATTAGATCTATTACTTACAGTCATCAATAACTCGTTATTACGTATCTTAAAGTATATACAGGTATTACAAGGCACATCAACTCCAGCACGATTAAGGTCAGCGTTAGCATCCCACATTTGTAAAACACAACGTCTGTCGTTAGGGTCTTTCTGTAACCTTTTAATTATTGTATCTATTTGATTGACATTAAAATGTTTTATCCACCTATAGCCGTAAGCACCATGTAGGTTTACCCCGTCGTCACTATATTCAGACATACGCTTATTATATTGTTGAACAAAAGCTAAATCATTACGCCCAGCTAACATCCATAGACCTTCCATAAAATGAAAGAAAGGGTTAGCGTCCCTCACTTCTTCAAATAAAACTCTTTCGTAAGGTTTACTAAATACCGTAGCTACAGGTGTGTCGTGCTCTACCACTTGACCTGCCCTACTTTCTCTTATATCTTGTTGGTCGAATGAAAGCATATCCATAGCTTTTATAAAACCATCATTTACATTTCTACAATTTATAACGTCCATTAAAATAATCCTCCTTGCATTTTATCTGTTCCGCTGTTATATGCCCTTTTCCATTGTACGTTTACGTCTTTACGAGGCATACCGTTCCAAGCTGTTTTAGTTTCTTTTTCTACTACCTTTACAAAATCTGGGTGTAAAGCGTGTAACTTTTCTGCCCCTGCGTTATGTACTTCTATAGTACGCCACTCACTACAGCCACCTTCTGCGTTAGAGCTTTTTTGACCTTGTGCATAATAATAACTAATTTTACTAGGTTTACCTTGACGCAATAATTGTAGGTTTATATCAAAATCTTCCATAACATCTACTCTACCTAACTCAACGTTGTCAAACATATCCAAGTTATACCCTAACACCCTCATATATCTAGTGTTCTCTACTGCTAGGTGTTCTACTCTATTATTACCTTCCCTAGCACTTACACCTACATGGGCATAATCATCAAGCCACTTATCTAATAAACCGAATAAAGCTTTATACTCCTCAGGCTCTAAGTATCTTAAATGCCAGTCAGTAGGTGATTTACGTATATAAAAACGTAAGTCATCGTCTAACATAACTATCTTTTTGTCTTTAGTATGTTTATGTATATACTGACGTTTTTTAGCTATACCTTTTATTTCTTCAGGTATGACCATATATTTACAATCATACTTATTTTCATATAGATGTTTTTCATCTTCATCAATTACTAACACTACATCTTTACGCATGTCTTCAGGGAAAAATGACAAGGTTACCTGATTATCTGCCCTGCCTCTAGTTGGAATATAAATAATCATTATAATAGATCCTCCGTATATTCACGTGGTTTATATTTAGCACGTGGTCTGCCTTGACCTAAACGCACCCTCTCGTATTTATCAAACTCGCATAGACAATGTTCTATGTCTCTCATTTCTAACGGTAATGGATTACCATTAAGCAGAGCTAGTAAGTCTCTCATTTCCTGTATAAATAATGGTTTCTTTTGTTTACCGTTTAATTCTCTACCGAATATTCTATTAAGCCCTCTCATAGCTCCTGGTCCAGGATTAGCCCAAGTCATAATATCTGGTGCTTTACTAAGCCACTTAGTATGTCGTAAATCTGTTACTACCTCATACGACATAAAATCACTAAATCCAGCGTATGGTAAAAAACTTTTCCAACTGTCCTCTAAGCTATTGAAAAAACAGGGAAACTTAGCATATAGTGGGGTAAGTATTTTGTCAACCGTTTGTTCTATTTTAGTGCCTCCTAATGTACCAGTTAACATATAGGCTCCTGTGTAGACTTTTTCTCCCCTATCTTTTCTATCCTGCATTATAGCTTTTACTTTTTCAGGTTCCCATTTATCAGGAAAACCTATTTCTTCTAAAGTGTCTGGCCAGTTTATTTGCCTAGCTACAGCCATAGCGAAAGGTAAGTTACGGTGGTCAGCGTATGGCTCTCTCCAGTTTTCCCTTATCCATATAGTTACCTTATCTAATTCACGGTATACGTTACAAAAACTATATTCGGTTAATATAGGATCAGTGCTCCAGGGATATGGCTCATTGTTAATCTCTTTCTTTATAAATATATTATGGCGTTCTACCATAAACCTATTAAAGTCATCGACCCTTTTTAAATTTAAATCAGCTCTCATCTTTCTCCTTATGTAATTTGATAAAATATTCAGCTTCTAATAACACTAATGGTTTACTTCTATTACGTTTAAGCACCACTAACGGCTCATAGCCTTTACAGTTTTCTTCTGCTTGTGCGTAAGCTTTCCACAAATTTACAGCCTCTTGATTCTTACACTCTATAGAATAAGGAAATTTATTTCTTGACTGTTTACCCATAATAATATCCTCACCCTGACTACCCATAGGTCTGCTTTCTAAATCATCTTTATCAAGCCCTAGTATTTCTACCATTTTATTAGTAAACCATTGTTGTAGTTTACGTCCTTTAGCCTTAGCACTACTAGGACGCACATTGCCACCAGTCTGGTTGCCTAGTAGGTATTTTATTCCACTGGGCGTATGTTTTTTCATTTACTACGTAATCACGGTAAGCTTGTACGGGGTCATCATTTTTGTACTCGTCGGGCATAGCCTGAGGCATAGTAGTTAGACCAGCTTTAGTTATACCTAAAGGTAGCTGTGATAAAGCATCGTTTAGTTTAACAAAACTTAAATGCTGTCTGTCATACCTAGTTTCATACTCCTTACACAAAGCAAAAAAGTGGTAATATAACCACATATAGTTTTGACTAGTTTCCCTAGCCCATATAGTACAAGGGTGATTCATGTATGCTTTTAAATAGATACCGCGTTCATCACAGTACTCATCGCCACTTAATAAACGGTGTGCTGTGCTTAGCATTTGAGCAGACTCTAAAGGCATTTTTACTACTAGTTTATCTGGTAAACATATTGCAGCGTGTGCGGGGTCTTTATGTACGTAAAATATATTCATAAGTAAAGTATTGTATAAAAATTGTTAGTAAAATTTTACTTTACTTCTATGTAGAAAGTAAAGTTAAATCATAATTTTAAATTCTTTCCTAGTCCTCCCTTGTACTATGTGTAAATTCTGTTTAGCTCTAGTTACGCCTACGTAAAAAGCCCTACACTCGTTGTCAGGGCTACGTATAAGCTCGTCATACGTTTTAGTAGCTACGTCGGTTAAAAGTATTACGTTATCACATTCTCCGCCTTTAGTAGCGTGTATAGTATTCATCTTTATTCTTGAAGCGTTTACTTTCTCACCTTTCTTTAAACCGTTTATAATGTATTGTGTATTAGTATTACCTAACAGGTCAAAACACTTATGCCATATACCATCTACCATTAAACCATATTCTTTTTTAAGTTGGTTTATATTAAAGAAAGCTTCTGGGTCAGCTTTTTTCATTGTCTTGTAACCAACCTTAACTCCTTTACCTGCTTTCATGTAACCGTATATCTTTTTGATTTTAAAAACTTCTATACTGCCCCCGTTACGTAACTTCTCCCAATCTTTTATAGCTTGTATTAAGTTNTCAGTAACACTAGGTTTACCACTTTTAGTATAAAAATATCCAGAGTTTTTTACATGTTCTTCTACCTGACCTAATAAATAATTGTTTCTTGCTAGTATAAGCCATTCACCTTTTGATATGTCTATGTGCTCAAAACTTTTATGATAGGTTACCGTGCCTTCTTCTTTTTTAGGTATCCAAGTTTTTTCACGCCTACGATTGATACGGCTAACTATATTTAAAGCTACGTCGTGGACTCTCCTAGGGACTCTGTAAGACTGGTCTAAATATATTTCTTTACCGTCTAGGTTTATAAAATGCTCAGTGTCCGCACCAGCCCACTTATAAATAGCTTGGTCGTCATCACCAGCTATATAAACGTTCTCTACGTCCCTAGCCAATTTATGGACACACTTCCACTGTAGAGCTGATAGGTCTTGAGCTTCATCTACTATTAACGCTTTTAATTTAGGGCTAGTGTCCATGTTTAAAAACCCAGATAACATATCAGTATAGTCAAGTAAGAAATTAGTTTCTTTAAAGTTGTTGTAGCTCTGCACAAACCAATCAAANTGCATCCAACTTATATCACTATTAGCTAACTGCCAAAACAACTTATAATCAGTGCAGGTATTACGTGCCATGTTTTCTAAAAACAACATGTTGTCACCCTTAGAATTTAACGCCATTAAATTTTCACCGTCCCAAGCACTACTAATTTTTTCTCCTACTAACTTACTGAATGTGCGTAAGTCTTTACGGTCAAGGATATCTGTTTTAGTTAAACCTTGCCAAAAGTAACACAGTGAATGTATCGTTCTAAAATATGTGTATGAATCTTCAGCGTAATCAAATTTAGTTATAGCCCTACTAAGAGCTTCAGTTGCAGCTTTTTTAGTAAACGCCACATATGCTAACTCGTGTGGTGCTATACCAGAGTCAAATAATTTTTCTACCGTGTTTAATAAGTAAGTAGTTTTACCTGTGCCTGGAGGTCCAAGGACAATGTTCCATGGAGTCATAATAAATCCTCCTCAAAATTATGCCCTTCGAGTGTATCGTCTTTATACTCAAACTCTTTGATATACCAAACGTTTGTTCCTCTACCTTTCAAGTTCCAAAACTTAGTTTGTGCTTTCATATCTCTTAGTTTACTAGCTATCCTATTAGTTTCAAGCTCTGTGAATCGATGTTTAACTAAAAACTCTCTAAAATCTTTTATTCTAAAATATGTGTAGCCACCTTCACTATAGGGTTTACCTAGTAACACCTCATCACGTGTACTGGCTTGTGCTAAGTCAGTAGTAAATGATTCTAATAATTCTAAAAACTGACCGTGTGTAGATACATCAGAGGTTACCTCTATTATTTCCATACCGTTATCCATTAAAGATTGTATCTGTGCTTGCCATGCACGTTCATTAGTTTTAGGTGGCATAAGGTTTAAAGTTTCCATACACACTCTTTGAAACTTAGTTTGGTTTTGTAATTCTTCTGTGGTTAATTCTAAACGTTTATCGTCTATAGATAAAAACCATAGGGGCGGTTTAGAATCTAACTTAGATAAACTACTAAAGCTAGGGGCTGTATTACCTTTACCCACTCCGAACTTACACGTTCTACATTTTTGTACATCACAGTAAGAGCGTATAGGTTCATCGCTACACTTATAGTTATANTCTTTTTTCTTTAACGTNCTTATNAAAGTCAATACTTCTTGTGCTGGTAGGGGTGGGCTTACGTATTTACGGTTATATTCTTCTATTTGGTTTTCCCACTTATCTGGTGTAGCTTGTTTTAAATAAACCCCAACGTTAAACAAACCATTATTACGTGTGCCTTCAGGGAAACCTTGTTTTAATAATATCTTTAAACATGGTGGTCCACCTTCTATATCATCTATTTCAGGTACTTTTAATTTTAAAACTTCTTCGTGGCTTATAGTTTGGCTACGTGCATAAGCTACAAACTCTTCAGGAGTTAGTGCTACGCCTTTAGGGTTATACCCATACCTTACTGAATTTTCACCCTCAAAATAAGGCATGTTTAACCAGCTACCTATATCTCCTCTGTCAACTAAAACTTCTCTTTGCTTAGGGAATATCTCTACTCCCCCGTAACCTAAACCTGCTGCTAATTCTCTTAACTTATCCTGCATGTCTCCAGCAGGTATAAACTCTTCTACAAAACAAAATACATGGGCACCACCACTTTTACTACGGCAAACTACTAAAGGTAATTTAAAAGATTGTATTTTTTGTACTAACTCTGGTATGTCTAAAGAGTAGGTGTCTATGTCTATAGCTCCCCAACGTACTTGATTTTCTTCATTAATTGGTATGATACCTAAACCAGATTTACCGTTTAAATGTGCTAACCAGTTTTCTGAAGTTGGTCCAGCTGTTTTTATAGTTTTGGCTACGCCTTGTTGCTTGAGTCCTGTGCCGTTTTGATCTATATTGAATACACCGTGAGCCCTACGTGATCCCTCAAAAATGTCGTAAAAACTCTTGTGTAACTCCACACACTCTCCAAAAATAAAAGGGGGATATTACTCCCCCACGTTAATTAAAACGGTGCTTCGCCCGTTTCAGCGTTAGCACTAGTTTGAGATAAATTTATACCCCCTACTTGTTCTGCAAAAGTTTTTGCAGCTTCGTAGTAAGTCATCTCATCTTCGGTAACTTGACCTTTAGCAGTTATACCCCAGCCAAACCATGTACCACGGTCGTTAGACTCTTGTACACAACTAAGGTTATACTTTTGACTAAAGCTAGGTGGTGTAAACACCTTGTCACCAGACTTCATTTTAACACTAGCCATCATGGAGTTCCATGTACGAGACCTTTTAAGTTGCGTACCCGCCATAGATATCATAGCTGTGTCATAGCTACCATCTGAGTTAATAACTAACACAAAGTGCGTAGCAGAAGTTTGAATATAATTACCGTTTTCTAGAACGTCTTGATACTGCTCATTCTTAGTAGTTTTTTCTAAGATAGCAGGGTCATCGTGTTGAGCTACTAACCCTCCCCCAGACTCTCTAGGTGTCCACTCTAAAAATAAACGCTTATAAGCCACAGGTAAAACTACCAATGGATTATTTTCATTATAGAGTGTACTAGTTACCGTATTAATAATGTCGCCTGTACTAGCACCGTCAACATATTTACCGTCATGTTTATTAACCTCTGGGCTCATAGCCTGTAAGATTTTTAAACGTGGTATGGTAACGTCTTCAGCACCAATATTTTCAAGCCCACTACCTGCGTCATCTATAAAAGCTGACGGTACGGCTATTTCAGTATTTTTCTTGTCACTTATTTCATTTTTATTTGTCATTTTTTAATTATCCTTGTTTTTTGACCTACATATACATTAAAAGTTTCAAGTGGTAGGTCATTCCCACTCTCTACTTGTTCCCTTATAAACGCTTTAAGAGTCATAGGCTCTACCCACTTTTTACCGCTAGTAGAGTACCCATCATCTTGAAGNTCAGATAAGAGCTTTTCGGCGTTGACGTCTTCGTCTCTGCCAAAACTTACAGATACTACGTTTTTAATAATATCCCCGTGTCCGTTGTCTTGTAACCACTCAAATGCTTCTTGTTGGTTATGTTCAGTTATACGACCATAGTAATAAGCTTGTGTGCTTATCTTTTGACCGTTAGTTAAAGTAATTTCACTTAATCCTACCTCACTTAATAGGGCAGGTATTTCTTCTTCACTTAAAGTTTTTAATTCTTTTTGTGTAGCTTTTAAACTTGCTTGTTTTTCTTCTATAAGTTCTTCTAGTTCTGCCATTTTATTTGCTTTATCGGTGAGCGTTTTTAGAGAGACCTCACTAACCTCTTTATTTATATCATCAAACATTTATATCTACCTCTATGATATTGTATTTATAGTCGCGGTTATCCCACTTTAATAATTTAGCCCTACCTGTATTAGAAAGTAAAGCATGATGCATACAAACGCCAATAGCAACAGGGTCACCTATTAATAATAGGTAATCATCGTCATTAAAGTTTTGTAATTTGTAACGTATTCTATTGACGGTAGGTATAGGACTATAAATCATATTAGAACGACTGTCTAATATAAATTCAAATTTACCATAGTCTAAAGCTGAAGATATATTTTTATTATCGTTTGGCTTTTCTACTACATATACACTCATCTTGTCTCTCTTATCTTAAAAATAGTGAGGAGAACTGTGCGAGAAACTCCTCACTTGAAAAACTATACCTATGACAATATAGTTTTTTAGGTAATAATTAAACGGCTAAATTTAATTACCTATTACTATAAAGGGAAAATAAAATAAGTAAAGCATAATCAATAAAATATATTAAAAAAGGTAATATCGCTAATAGGCACGTTAAAAAACATCGTAGTAATGAGGGTTTAAAGGCTATTAGCAAAACGTATTATTAGGCTATTAAGCTAAAACATGCAATATCCTTTTTATTTTTTATG
>FUFK010044836.1_pt1 | contig 59500 bp, 63 predicted proteins | sample 1021851 | NCBI WGS metagenome assembly FUFK01 (sample SAMEA51879418, study PRJEB19060) | metagenome
CTGCCGTCGGATCGCCTCGATGTCCCGATGGGGTACGAAACGCTGGCTGAGTCCGGAGGAATGCTCGGTCACGGTGGACTGGTGGTTTTCGACGAGACCGTCGACATGGCTGCCCAGGCTCGATTTGCCCTGGAGTTCTGCGCGGAGGAATCGTGCGGCAAGTGCACGCCGTGTCGAATCGGTTCGGTCCGGGGAGTCGAAGTGATTGACCGAATACGTGGTGGCGAGGATGCTGCATTCCATGAGGATGTACTTAGGGATCTGTGTGAAGTGATGACCGATGGATCTCTGTGTGCGATGGGGGGCCTGACTCCGATGCCTGTAATGAGCGCCCTTGATAATTTCCCGGAGGATTTCGGACACGTGGCGGGAGGTGAGTGAGATGACCGTGCTCGGCGATCGCGTCGATGATCAGCGGGANCTTGGTACGCCCGCTGTCGATGCGGACTCCACGGTCNCGGTNCTCATNGATGGAGTACCCGTCGANGTGCCTGCGGGAACGTCGGTGATGCGCGCCGCTGCCCTATCCGGAACATCTGTACCCAAGTTGTGCGCAACGGATTCGCTCGAGGCGTTCGGGTCGTGCCGGCTGTGCCTGGTCGAGATCGACGGCAAGCCCGGAACCCCGGCGTCGTGCACCACGCCCTGTGTCGATGGCATGTCGGTGAAGACGCAGACCCCCAAGCTCGACAAGTTGCGCAAAGGCGTCATGGAGTTGTACATCTCCGATCATCCGCTGGACTGTCTGACGTGTCCGGCGAATGGCGANTGCGAACTGCAAGACATGGCGGGTGTTGTCGGNTTGCGTGATGTCCGCTANGGCATGGACGGAATGAANCACCTGGACGCGCCAAAGGATGAATCCAANCCGTACTTCTCTTTCGACGAGAGCAAGTGCATCGCGTGTAGTCGATGNGTTCGNGCCTGTTCGGAGGTGCAGGGNACGTTCGCGTTGACCATCGCCGGCCGTGGCTTCGGGTCGAAGGTGTCNGCCAGTGACGGTGTCCCGTTCTTGGAGAGCGAGTGCGTGTCGTGTGGTGCCTGNGTCCAGGCGTGCCCGACGGCGACGCTCCAGGAGAAGACGGTGATCGATCTCGGNGTTCCNACCCGCAAGGTCAAGACCACNTGCGCCTATTGCGGAGTNGGGTGCTCCTTCGTTGCCGAACTGCGCGGAGACGAACTCGTGCGCATGGTTCCGGACAAGACCGGAGGGGCGAACGCAGGACACTCCTGCGTCAAAGGTCGATTCGCTTGGGGGTACGCCGGTCACACGGACCGTGTGACGGAGCCGATGATCCGCGATTCCATCGAGGACGACTGGAAGGTGGTGACCTGGGAGGAGGCGATCGCTTTCACCGCGGAGCGTCTGTCGTCTATCCAGCAGCAGTACGGAACCGATGCGATCGGTGGAATCACCTCCTCACGTTGCACGAACGAAGAGGTATACGTCGTCCAGAAGATGGTCCGCGCAGCCTTCGGTACCAACAATGTGGATACCTGTGCGCGCGTGTGCCACTCGCCCACGGGGTACGGCCTGAAGCAAACGTTCGGAACAAGTGCCGGAACTCAGGACTTCACGTCGGTAGCCGACGCAGACGTCATCATGGTCATCGGAGCGAATCCCACCGACGCACACCCGGTATTCGCCTCGAGAATGAAAAGACGCCTGCGTCAGGGTGCGGAACTGATCGTCGTGGATCCACGCTCGATCGGGCTGGTCCGCTCGGCGCACGTGGAAGCTGCCCACCATCTGCAGTTGTTGCCCGGGACTAACGTGGCCGTCGTCAACGCGATCAGTCACGTAGTGGTGACCGACGGTCTCGTTGATCGAGCGTTTGTCGAACAGCGATGCAACTCGGAGTCCTTCCGCGCGTGGGAAGACTTCATCCGGTTGCCCGAGAACAGTCCCGAAATACTGGAGCAGGCCACGGGCGTACCGGCGGACCAGATTCGTGCTGCGGCGCGTGATTACGCGCTCGCACCCAATGCGGCGATCTACTACGGCCTCGGGGTCACCGAGCATTCCCAGGGCTCAACCATGGTGATGGCGATGGCCAACCTGGCGATGGCCACGGGAAATATCGGGCGGTCCGGTGTGGGCGTCAATCCCTTGCGGGGACAGAACAACGTCCAGGGGTCCTGCGACATGGGGTCGTTCCCGCACGAGTTCAGCGGGTATCGGCACGTGTCCGACGACACTGTGCGCCAACAGTTCGCGGACCTGTGGGGAACCGAGTTGCGCGGTGATCCGGGGATGCGCATTCCGAACATGCTCGATGCGGCCACGGCGGGAGAGTTCAAAGGCATGTACATCCAAGGGGAGGACATAGCCCAGTCGGATCCNAACACCGCGCACGTCACGGACGCGTTGATGTCGATGGACTGCGTCATCGTTCAAGACCTGTTCATCAACGAAACGGCGAAATTCGCGCACGTTTTCCTTCCGGGCACCTCGTTCTTGGAGAAGGATGGGACGTTCACCAATGCCGAACGACGGATCAACCGCGTGCGCCCGGTGATGCCGTCACGAACCGGAATGGCCGAGTGGGAGGTCACCTGCGCCCTCGCGACCGCTTTGGGTTACGACATGCATTACGACGACGCGAGCCAGATCATGGATGAGATCGCTGCGGTCACGCCCACCTTCGCCGGCGTTTCCTTCGGACTGCTCGATGATGTTGGCAGTGTGCAGTGGCCCTGTAACGATGACGCGCCGCAGGGCACGCCGATCATGCACGTGGATCGATTCGTCCGAGGTGAAGGGCAATTCGTGACCACACCGTATGTTCCTACCGACGAGCGATCGACCCGGAAGTTTCCGCTGTTGCTCACCACCGGTCGAATTCTCAGTCAATACAACGTCGGTGCCCAGACCCGGCGCACGAACAACGTGGTGTGGCATACCGAGGACGTTTTGGATATGCACGAGTCGGATGCCGAAACCCGCGGGGTAAGGGACGGCGATTGGGTCGAGGTGTCCAGCCGTGCCGGCTCGACACGGCTGCGCGCTCGAATCACCGACGACATTCCAGCCGGTGTTGTCTATACGACGTTCCATCATCCGGTCAGCGGTACCAACGTCGTTACCACCGAGAACTCCGACTGGGCAACGAACTGTCCCGAATACAAGGTGACAGCGGTCCAGGTCCGCCCCTCGTCCGGGGTGCCAGCGTGAGCGGAGCGGAGCCAGCGCTGACGTACGAGGACGAGCATTTGATCGCGATGGCCCACCAGATTGCAGCGAACGTGCCGGTGGATCAGGACGTGAGTGAGCGAATGGCGACCCACCTGCGCACCTTCTGGACTCCGGTGATGCGAGATCGATTGGGCTCGTTGGCGATCGAGCATCCGGACATGGTGAGTGATGACGTTCGAGATGCCCTCGAGCGAGCGAACGAAGGAGTCCGTCGGTGACCGAGTTCCAGGTGACATCGTGGCGAGATATCCCGTCCATGGTGGCGTCCCGCGACGGGGATGAAATCGTCAAGATCCCGCTGCATCAACGTTGTCAGGAGGCGATCGACGAGGCGGCTATGCGCCTGGGAGATGTCGATGCCGACGCCTACCTCGCCGGATGGGTGCGCAGCGAGTGGACAGTGCGCGAGGGAAGCCCNTCGGANGTCGCGGCNGANGTTGCGCGAGACCTCGAAGCATCCTGGGACGACGCGCGATTGGTGGCGTATCTCGACTCGCTGGGTTCCTGAGTCAGGTCGCCAGCGAGACGTAGCCCCAGGAAACAGAGGCCGCGAGTGCGACCCAGATCTGGTACGGCATCAGGAGTGTTCCCCACACCCACGATTGCTGGAACGCGACGACGACAATCGGGATCGTGGCTACGGCAGCCGATGTGAGAGCGAGCGCGGCCGCGCCCAGCGCGTGCGGAACGTAGAACAAATACGCCCAGGTGAGCGCGAGGGCGATGCTTACGACCAGGAAGGACAACAGGACAGCGACCTTGCCCGGTGGCGCTCGCCAGGCGATGAGACTGCCGACGGCGGCGAGCACGATGAAGTTGTACGGCCAGATGACNCCGAAAACCCACGGCGGTGGCTGCCACGATNGGTTTCGTGAGCGACTGATACCACCCGGCCTCGGTGCTGACCCAGACTCCAGACAGCACGGCGTACGCGATGACGGAGACGATGACCGCCGCGACCGCGATGATGCGCCACGTCTCGAGCGAGGGTGCGGAGGACACCGATGACGCGGTGGCGGCGTTCATGTCACCAGTGTCCACCGATCACGGACGGAGATCGGAAGCAGGGGCCAATAGGCTGGTGTCCATGGCGGAAATAGACGCACTCATCGCTCGCGAAATTCTCGACTCTCGAGGCAATCCGACGGTCGAAGTGGAAGTGCTCCTCGANGACGACACCGTGGCGCGCGCTGCGGTGCCCTCNGGCGCGTCCACCGGGGCCTTCGAGGCGATGGAGAGGCGAGANGGTGGAGATCGCTATCTCGGNAAGGGCGTGCAGGACGCCGTCCGTGCCGTGGAAGAAGAAATCGCACCGGAACTACTCGGGTTCGAAGCGTCCGATCAACGAGGCGTAGATACGGCGATGCTCGACCTCGATGCGACGCCCAACAAGTCTCGACTGGGAGCGAACGCCATTTTGGGTGTCTCCCTCGCGGTGGCTCGCGCAGCGGCCCTCTCGGCCGATCTTCCACCGTTCCGGTATGTCGGCGGGCCCAACGCGCACGTACTGCCGGTCCCCATGATGAACGTTCTCAACGGAGGTGCCCACGCGGATACCGGCGTGGACATTCAAGAGTTCATGATCGCGCCGATCGGTGCCGCGACCTTCTCGGAGGCCCTTCGCCAGGGAACCGAGGTGTATCACTCGCTGAAGTCGGTACTGAAATCAGAAGGTTTCGCGACTGGTTTGGGTGACGAAGGCGGTTTCGCACCGGATCTGCCGAACAACCGCGCCGCGTTGGAGCTGATCGGGCGAGCGGTCGAGGCGACCGGCCTGACCCTGGGTAGCGACATCGCGCTCGCCCTCGACGTCGCGTCGACAGAGTTCTTCTCCGACGGCTCCTACACCTTCGAGGGCGCCGATCGATCGATGGAGTGGATGACCGGCTACTACGAGTCTCTCCTGGCTGATTTCCCGCTGGTGAGTATCGAAGACCCGTTGGCCGAAGATGATTGGAGTGGGTGGGTTCACCTCACCGACACGGTGGGAGATCGAGTTCAACTCGTCGGCGACGATCTCTTCGTGACCAACCCGGAGCGATTGGCGCGCGGGATAGCCGACGGCGCTGCGAACGGGTTGCTGGTGAAGGTGAATCAAATCGGGTCGCTGACCGAGACCTTGGATGCGGTGGCGATGGCCACGGCGGCCGGATACTCCTCGATGATGTCCCATCGTTCGGGTGAGACAGAAGACACGACAATCGCGGACCTCGCGGTCGCGGTGAATTGNGGGCAGATCAAGACCGGAGCGCCGGCTCGGTCCGAGCGGGTGGCGAAGTACAACCAACTTCTGCGCATCGAGGAAGAGTTGGACGATGCCGGTCGGTACGCGGGGCGTCGGGCCTTCTCGCGCTGGGCTGGCTGAGCAACCGCACCCGCGTCGCCGATCCACCCGCATACGTGTGTTACCGGTGGGGTTACTGGGAAAATCGAGGTCTACGTGACACGATCGGGGGGTGTCGTCCCCTTCCCGCGGCCCAACCCCCATCGACGATGTTGGCTCTGGTCGGCAACCCGTGGCTCGAAGCGCCCCGGGCGGATCGCTCACCGGACGCGCCCTGATCCTGTTCACCGTCCTCGGCCTCCTGGTGGTTGCCCTATCCGTTCCGGTAAGGAATTGGCTGACGCAGCGTGCCGAGGTCGCGTCCTTGCGGTCGGATATCGCGTCATCGACCGAGCAGATAGAACTGTTGAACAGCGAGCTAGACCGATGGTCCGATCCCGCGTTCATCTCATCGGAGGCGCGTCGACGGTTGCATTTCCTTCTCCCCGGGGAAACCGGCTACATCACCATCTCCCGGGATGGTCGGCCGGCGGAGTCGCTGTTGTCGGACAATGTGGCGCAGACTTCGCAGGGGTGGCACTCCGTCTTGTGGGAGTCCGTCCAGCGAGCCGACGGTCCTCCCGCTGTTTCCCCGAAGCCGGAGGACGGCGCGTAGGGTCCTGCCATGCACGACGGTGACCTTTCAGCGGTCGAACGTCAGATCGGTCGCACACCNCGNGNTGTTCTCGNCGTTTCGTATCGATGCCCCTGNGGNGACCCCGCGGTGGTCACCACTGCTCCCCGGCTAGACGACGGNACACCGTTTCCGACCACCTACTACGTGACGTGCCCGCGCTTGACCAGCGCCATCGGGACACTCGAAGGTGATGGATACATGCGCGAGATGGAGGATCGACTCGCGGTGGATGACGCCCTGCGCGGGCAATATCTCGGCGCCCACGAGCGCTATCTCGCCGAACGCCGTCAACTGGGAGAGGTTCCGGAAATTGACGGGATCAGTGCCGGGGGTATGCCGCGGCGGGTGAAATGCCTGCACGTCCTGGTGGGCCAGGCGCTGGNGAATGGCCCNGNGGTGAATCCCTTCGGAGACGAAGCGCTCGACGCCATCGGTTCGTGGTGGGAGCCGGTGGCNTGCGGCGAGCGCCACCCGCCGNNTNAGGAAGACCCAACCGGTGACTAGGTACGGCGCNATCGACTGCGGCACGAACGCCCTTCGTCTTCTGGTGGCGGATGTCATCGACGGGGAGTTGCGGGAANTCACNCGAGAAATGCGAACGGTTCGGCTGGGAGAAGGGGTGGATTCGACCGGTGAGTTCACTCCGGCCGCTCTCGAGCGGACGTTCGCTGCGCTGGATGAGTACGCGCGGATGATCGACGATCTGGACGTGTCGGGGCTCCGCATCGTTGCGACGTCGGCGTCGCGCGACGTCCGCAACGCAGACGAGATGATCGACGGGTTTCAGCGCCGAGTAGGGGTAGTGCCCGAGGTCATTGATGGGTTCGCCGAAGCCCGACTCTCATACGCGGGCGCGGTGCGCGGGCTACCGGATGGTGTGGGTGATTTCCCCGTTCTGGTGGCGGACATCGGGGGTGGCTCGACCGAATTCATTCGGGGCAGCGGCCCGAGAGTCGATCTCATCGAGTCGGCTACCAGTATCGACATCGGATGTGTGCGGATGACCGAACGATGCCTGCACTCGGATCCACCGACAGACAATCAGATCCGCGACACCACCGGGATTGTCGATGCAGAACTCGATCGAGCCTTCCGCGACGTCTCGGTGGACTCGATCCGGGGCTTCATCGGCCTCGCAGGGTCGGTGACGACGGTGGCCGCTCTCGCGCACGGCCTGACGTCCTATGACGCGCAGCAAATCCACGGCTCAGTGACCACCCGAGACCAGGTCGAGGAAGTCACGGATTCCCTGCTGAAAATGAGCCGGACCCAGCGGGCGGCCCTGCCCGTGATACATCCGGGACGGGTCGATGTCATCGGGGGCGGGGCCTTGGTCTTGCGGCAGATCCTGGGCAGGCTGCCCGTGTCCTGCGTCGTCGCCAGCGAAACCGACATCCTCGATGGCATCGTTTACAGTCTTGCGGCGAAATCAACCCCCCAAGATGGTGAAATCTCGCACAATTTTTCTATGTAATCGCTTGTGTTCCACCCCATGAACGGGCCTAGCATTTCGTCACATGCTCGAAAGGGCGACGTGATGAACGGTGGCGCCGAGGAATCGGTTCACGCAAGGGCAGGGGGTGCTTCGTGGGAATAACGATCCGCGATGTGGCCGAAGCGTCGGGGGTATCGACCGCAACGGTCTCCCGCGCCCTGCGTGGCTTGCCGAACGTGGACGAAAGGACCCGTGCTCGCGTTCAGCGCATCGCCGCGGAACTGGACTACGTCATCTCCCCGAGCGCGTCGCGCTTGGCTTCCGGCCGGACAGGAAGCATCGCGGTCGTCACTCCGTACATCGCTCGGTGGTTCTTCTCCACGGTCCTTTCTGGCGTGGAAGGTGTTCTGCACACCGCCGACATGGACCTGCTGTTGACCTGTATCGGCGACCACAGCAATTCCCGGCAACGATCACCCGTCGCACCACGTCTGAGGCGACGAGTCGATGGCATGTTGATCATCGCGGTGCCGCCGGCCGACCCACAATTACAGGATCTCATCGCTTTGGACATGCCAACGTCGATGATCGGGTTGACCGCGGCGGGCGTTCCCAGTGTGACCATCGACGATGTTGCCGCCGCCCGATTAGCCACGCAGCACCTAATCAATCTTGGGCACACGCGCATCGGAACCATCTCCGGATCTCCATCACAGACCCCCTTCACCGCTGAATTCGATCGTGAAGCTGGGTTCGCGCAGGCGATGTCGGAGGCGAACATCCAGGTCGATCCCATGCTCGAGGCGTACGGGCACTTCAGCATCGAAGGCGGAGAGGCGGCCATGACCGCTTTGCTTACTCAGGCGCAGCCGCCCACCGCGGTCTTTGCGTTGAGCGATGAGATGGCTTTCGGAGCTCTGCGCGCCCTGCGCGCCCATGACCTGCGACCAGGGAAAGACGTCTCCGTCGTCGGTGTCGATGGGCATGACATGGCCGAATACCTCGGGCTCACAACCGTCGTCCAACCGGTGGTCGAGTTGGGTCGTATCGCGGCCGAATCATTGCTCGCGCAGATGCGCGAGGGCGCAGCCCAATCCGAGTCGACACAGGTGGCGACGCAGCTTGTGGTGCGAAGTTCCACCGGCCCGGTGGCCGGACATCGTTCTGTGCCCTCGAAGGATGCGCGGTGAGGGTGGGAACGCAGCATGACTCGTGGTGGAGCCGAGCGGCGGTTTATCAGGTCTACCCACGATCTTTCCGCGACGGAAACGGCGATGGTCTCGGTGATCTGCAAGGGGTAATCGACGGTCTCGCACACCTGGAATCACTCAGCATCGATGCCGTGTGGCTATCTCCTTTCTACCCCTCCCCGCAGAACGATTCGGGCTACGACGTGAGCGATCCGCGTGCGGTGGATCCCATGTTCGGAACGTTGGACGACTTCGCCCGGCTTGTTGAGCAGGCGCACGAGCGCGGCTTGCGCGTCATCGTCGATATCGTCCCCAACCACGTCTCGGCTTCCCATCCGTGGTTCGTCGAGGCGTTGAGTGCACCGGTTGGGTCGTATGCCCGCCGCCGTTTCCATTTTGTGGACGGCAAGGGGGAGGCGGGAGAACTGCCACCCAACAATTGGGAGTCGATCTTCGGTGGTCCGGCGTGGACTCGGGTCAAAGAACCCGACGGATCCTGGGGGCAGTGGTACNTGCACCTGTTCGACCACACCCAACCCGACCTGAACTGGGTCAACGACGAGGTGCGGATCGATGCCTTGNACACGCTCGCCTTCTGGCTTGATCTCGGGGTCGATGGGTTCCGGGTGGATGTGGCGCTCGGGCTGGCCAAGGACATGACGTATCCGGACCTGATCGATCCGATCGGCATGAGCCAATCGCTTCGCTTCGACCTCGATCCTGGCTCGGCCGAGGCGGTAGAGCGTCGTGCCGCCTTGGCCAATTCGGCGCTCTTCGATCGCGACGAAATTCAGGACATTTATCGCCAGTGGCGCTCGTTACTGGAGTCCTACGGCAACGACAAGATGGCTGTTGTCGAGGCGTGGGTAGCTCCGGAGCGTGCCTCGCGATACGTGGCTCCGGATACTTTGCATCAGATCTTCGGCTTTGATTTTCTCGTCGTCGCGTGGGACGCGAAATCGATCCGCGACGCCATTCGGCATGGGATCGATGCGGTATCCGCGGTTGGCGCGCCGCCAACGTGGGCCTTGAGCAACCACGACTCACCACGGGTGGTGACCAGACTGGGCGACGGACCGGAGGGTCGGGCGCGGGCTCGCGCTCTGGCGCTCATCGCCCATGCGCTACCAGGGTCGGTTTACGTGTATCAGGGTGAAGAACTGGGGCTCTGTGATGTGGAGGTGCCTGACTCCGCTCGACAAGACCCGGTGTGGTTTCGGTCTGCCGGGCAGGAGAAGGGGCGCGACGGCGGCCGGGTTCCCCTGCCGTGGTCGGGATCGCAGCCGCCCTACGGCTTCACCGCCCGGGCTGATGTTCCGTTGTGGTTGCCCCAACCTGAGCATTGGGGGTCGTCGACGGTGGCGGCCGAAGGGGACGACCCCGACAGCATGCTGAATCTGTATCGCTCGAGTTTGACGTTGCGTAGGTCTCATCCGAGTTTGGCGCGCGAGGAAATCGAGTTCTGGTCCGTCGACGATGACGAGCTCGTTGTCTTTCGGCGAGGCAACGACGTCGTCGTTGTCGCGAACACCTCGGATCAGTGGCTGCCGTCTCCAGTGGCAGGAAGCATCCTTGTGACATCGGGGCCGGTGGTCGCGGGTGACGCGGGTGTGGAGGTCGGCCCGAATACGACCGTGTGGCTACAGACCTCGTGAGCAGCCCAGCCGGCTAGACGATCCGCTCTTGATCGCCGTCAGCCTGGAATAGGTAGGTGCGTTCGGGGACAACGTTCACGGTGTCGCCGATGTGTGGAGCTTGATGTGACCGATCGCGGGCGACCAGGCTGATCGTTTCCCCGTCGGCGCCGACCATCTCGCCGTAGACGAACGTGTCAGCCCCAAGCTCCTCCACCAACGTGACCGTCATCGATGCCCCATGGTCGGTCAGGCGCAGATCTTCGGGACGCACTCCGAGGAGCGCGGTGGCAGTGCGAACTTTCTGACGCCGGTCGGGCTCGATGGGAACCGTGTGGTCACCCATCGACGCCCCGGCCTCACTGAGCGCAACGGGAATCATGTTCATGGAGGGCGAACCGATGAACGTCGCGACGAAAGCGTTGGTCGGCTTGTCGTATAAAGAACGCGGTGCAGCCACCTGTTGCAGAACCCCATCCTTGAGTACCGCGACGCGATCACCCATCGTCATGGCCTCTACCTGGTCGTGCGTGACATAGATGGTTGTTGTTCCGAGGCGACGTTGCAGCGCCGCGATTTGGGTGCGAGTCTGCACGCGCAGCTTGGCATCCAGATTGGACAGAGGCTCATCCATCAGGAACACCTGGGGTTCACGAACGATGGCCCGTCCCATAGCCACTCGCTGACGCTGACCCCCGGAAAGCGCTTTTGGTTTGCGATCGAGGTAGTCGGTGAGATCCAGGAGAGATGCAGCTTCTGTGACGCGCCGGTCGATCTCAGCCTTGCTCGCCTTTTGAATCTTCAGGGCGAATGCCATGTTGTCCGCTACCGACATGTGCGGGTAGAGGGCGTAGTTCTGGAAAACCATGGCGATGTCGCGGTCTTTGGCTGCGACGTTCGTGACGTCGCGGTCGCCGATGAAGATGCTGCCCGCNCTGATCGGCTCAAGGCCAGCCACCATGCGAAGAGACGTTGACTTCCCGCAGCCGGAAGGCCCAACAAGGACGAGGAATTCTCCCTGGGCTATTTCAAGGTCGAGGTGGGAGACGGCCGGGTCGGTAGACCCGGGGTAGACGAGCGAGACGTCGTCGAAACGCACAGGTTGACTCATGGCAAGTCCTCTCACCGGCAGGAACGTGCCGGACGATCCGTTGTAAGAAGAAAGATGGTGCTGATGAAATTGTGGGTCGAGGGTATCGCGCAACGCCCGGTAGGGGAGTCGTTGTGCACATGACGTCCACCGGTTCCACGGTGACGGAATCGGTCATCGTGTAAGCGTTCACATGGCTCGTGGCAATACCGCTCGCCGTAGATGTCGGTCTTCTCCGCATTTGGCGACGTCAATTTGCAGAATCGTGACCTGTTGCACGCTGATGTTTCACTGTTTCATATTGCTAACGGGCAGGACTCGGGTCACTATGCATACGTTTACGTCGGGGATCTCCCTCGGCGTCGTTTTAGGCAAGGAGAATCCATGACCGCAATCAAGCGGAGTCGTGGGATGGCGCTCCTCGCGGGTGGCGTGGCAGCGGGTCTGCTGCTGGCTGCATGCGGGGGAAGCGACGATTCCGCGAGCGACAGTGCCGGTGAGGAGGCCGCAGCCGAGGAGACCACGGCTGAGGACACCGGAAGCGACGAAGAGGAAGAGGCGGCCGCCGACGACGGCGACGACGCCATGGGTGGGGCATGCGACGCCTACGCCGATTACATGGGCAACGAAGGCGCCACGGTGAATGTCTTCACATCGATCCTTCCCCCCGAGCAGCAACTGTTCGAAGAGTCGTGGGCAGAGTTCGAAGAGTGCACCGGCATCGACATTGTGTACGAGGCAAGCGACCAGTTTGAAGCGCAGCTTCCGACGCGTATCGCGGGCGGCAACGCTCCCGACATCGCCTGGATTCCGCAGCCCGGCCTGCTGGCCAAGCTCGTCGCTGACGGCGGACCCGTGCCGGCACCTGCGTCGACTGAAGCTCTCGTTGACGAGTACTGGAACCCGGCATGGAAGGGCTACGGAACTATCGACGGCACCTTCTACGCCGCCCCGTTGGGGTCGAACATGAAGTCGTTCGTGTGGTACTCACCCCAGGTCTTCGCGGACAACGGCTACACCGTTCCGACCACGTGGGATGAGATGTGGGCCCTGTCAGATCAGATGGTTGCCGACGGCATCAAGCCGTGGTGTGGTGGCCTGGAGTCGGGTGGCGCCACCGGTTGGCCGGCCACGGACTGGCTGGAGCAGGTCATGCTGCGTCTGTACGGCGGCGACGTGTACGACCAGTGGGTCGCAGGTGACCTCGACTTCGCCTCGCCGGAGGTTGAAGCCGCGATGGACGTTATCGCTGGCTGGATGAAGAACCCTGAGTACGTCAACGGCGGCTACGGAGACGTGCAGACGATCGCACTGACACCGTTCCAGGATGCCGGTGCAGGCATCGTGTCGGGCGAGTGCGGCATGTTGCAGCAAGCGTCGTTCTACGCCAACTTCTGGGGCAACTTCGATGAGAGCGCCACGGTCGGGCCCGACGGCACCGCCTACGCGTTCTTCCTGCCGGAGATCAGCTCCGACTTCCCGCAGCCGGTTGTCGGCGGCGGCGAGTTCGTAGCGGCCTTCGCGGATCGCCCCGAGGTCCAGGCAGTGCAGACCTACATGGCCAGCCCGGAGTTCCACACGAGCAAGGCCTCACGGGGTACCTGGGTCTCCGCGAACAGCGGCGTCCCGCTGGAAACCTACGCGGCTGATTCCATCGATCAGCTGTCGGCGCAGTACCTGACCGACCCGAATGGCATCTTCCGCTTCGATGCCTCCGACCTCATGCCGGCTGCTGTCGGTGCGGGTGAGGAATGGGTTCAGATGACTGCCTGGTTCGCTGAGGACAAGCCAACGGCTGAGGTCCTCGCCGATATCGACGCAGCGTGGCCGTCGTCGTAGAAAGGTGACGACCACACTTCAGTGAACGGCTGACTGCCGGGGCCGGACGGGTATACCGTCCTAGGGCCCCGGCAGTCGGCATTTACCGACTAGTAGGTGCCGGCGGAAGGGAGGTGTCGCGGGTGGAGGAGTTGCTCACCGGACTCGAGAAGTTGTGGTCTGGATTCCTGGGCGTCGCGGTCTTTGGATTGCTGATCGCACTTCTCTTCTTCATCGGCTCGCGCCTTCGCGGCCGACTGAGTAGGCCGGCTGCGATTGTCATATTCCTCGGCCCCGCCGTGATCTTGTTGATCATGGGCCTGATCGTGCCGGCTTTCCGGACCATCTGGGCCAGCACTCAGAACTCATCGGGCAAGGAGTTCGTCGGCTGGGCGAACTATCTGTGGATTTTCGATTCGCAGATGGATATCATCGTCAACTCGATTCTGTGGATCGTCATCACACCGATTGCTGCGACGGCACTGGGATTGACGCTGGCCCTGCTCTTGGACCGCATGCGTCGCGAAGCAATAGCCAAGTCCTTGATCTTCATGCCGATGGCGATCTCTTTCGTCGGCGCGTCCATCATCTGGAGTCTGGTGTACGAGTACCGGGCTCCGGATAAGCCTCAGGTAGGGCTGCTCAGCCAGATCGTCATGTGGTTGGGCGTCGATGACCCACCGAAATGGTTGCTGTGGCAACCGTTCAACAACTACCTGCTCATGGTCATCATGGTGTGGATTCAAGTGGGCTTCGCCATGGTGGTCCTCTCTGCTGCGATCAAGGCCATCCCGGGTGACGTCGTCGAGGCCGCAGAGCTCGATGGCGCGAACGGCTGGAGGCTCTTCTCGAAAGTCACCATCCCGATGATCCGGGCGACGTTGATCGTCGTGGTCACCACGATCATGTTTGCGGTTCTGAAGATCTTCGACATCGTCCGCGTGATGACGAACGGCAACTACGGAACCCAAATCGTTGCCAACGAGATGTACGCGCAGGCCTTCGTTCAATTCGACATAGGTAGAGGAAGCGCGTTGGCAGTGGTGCTGTTCGTCGCAGTTATCCCGCTGATCATCTTCAACGTCGTTCAACTGAGGAAGGACCGGGCCACACGATGAGCGTGGAAGCACAGGAGATGCCTCGGCTGCCCGAGGTTGATCCTCTCGAGAAGGAGTCCATTCCGCAGGCTGCCCGCCGGAAGTTGAGCAGCCCCTGGGCGTCTTTCGTTGTCATACTCCTGACCTTCTTGTGGACCATTCCCACGCTGGGACTACTCATCACCTCACTCCGACCAGCCGCGGATGCTCAGAACTCCGGCTGGTGGACGTTCTTCGCCAACCCGGCTGTTACCTGGAGCAACTACTCGGAGGTCATCACGGGCGGTTCGACCATTCCGAGCGGCATCACGCCGTACTTCTTCAACTCCTTCGCGATCGCTATCCCGGCCGCAATATTCCCGCTGACCATCGCCTGCATGGCCGCCTACGCGCTGGCCTGGGTGCGGTTCAAGTGGTCGACGGTCGTGTTCTTCACGATTTTCGCTCTCCAGGTCATTCCCCTGCAGATGTCTCTACTCCCGCTGCTGCAGATGTTCAATCTCGGCTGGAACATCGGTCCGATCCCGATCTTCCCGGATTTGAATCGACCCGGGTCGGAACAGTCGCTTCTGGCAGGCACGTATATCCCCTTATGGATTGCACACACCATGTTCGCCCTGCCGCTGGCGACCTTCTTGATTCATAACTTCATCGCCCAGCTGCCGCGGGACTTGATGGAAGCGGCGCGGGTCGATGGCGCCAGTCACTTTCTGATCTTCCGCAAGATTGTCCTGCCGTTGTCCGTGCCGGCCATCGCTTCTTTCGCCATCTTCCAGTTCTTATGGGTGTGGAACGATCTTCTGGTGGCGTTGACCTTCGCCGGAGGCACGCCTGACGTTGCTCCTGTCACGGCCTATCTTGCCAACATCAAGGGGACCTACGGAGCACAACTCCACCTGATCACAGCCGGAGCATTCATCGCGATCATCGTTCCCCTCATCGTGTTCTTCGCGCTGCAAAGATTCTTCGTCCGCGGTCTTCTCGCGGGCTCTGTCAAGGGCTAACGTTCCGGGGTGACCAGCGAAGGCGCATCGCACCTGGACGAGCTCACCGTGCCGCCGGATTTCGAAATGGGGGTATCGACGTCGGCGTGGCAGATCGAGGGTGACAGTGCGGGACGGGGTCGATGCACCTGGGACGACTTCGCCGACATTCCAGGAAAAATCGTCGACGGGGCGACGGCTGACCCGGCATGTGATCACGTGCACCGACTGCAGGAGGATCTCGATCTTCTCGCNTGGATGGGTGTCGACGCTTACAGTTTCACGTTCAGTTGGCCCCGCGTTGTTCCCGGCGGCGTGGGCAAAGCGAGTGCTTCTGGGTTGGACTTCTACGACCGCTTGGTCGACGGCTTGCTGAGCCGAGGGATTCGGCCGTTCGCCACGTTGTTCCACTGGGATACGCCATCTGAACTCGAACAGGCCGGTGGGTGGACGTCGCGGAGAACGTCGGAGGCCTTTGCCGAGTACGCAGCGATTCTGGGTGAACACTTCGCTGATCGCATCGATCGATGGGCGACGGTGAACGAGCCGTGGTGCCCGGCCTTCCTCGGGTACGCCGCCGGCTACTTCGCTCCCGGAAGGACCGATGGCGGTGCCGCGTTGTCCGCCGCGTACCACTTGATGCTGGGACACGGGTTGGCAACCGATCGGCTCCGTGAGAGTGGCGCTCGTCGGATCGGAATCATCCTCAACGTCATCCCGACCCTAGGTGCCGATCCGACAATGGAGGAAGCCACCACTCACGTCGACGGCATCCAGAATCGGCTGTGGCTGGACTTGCTCGCAGGTCGGGGCATCCCTGAGGACATTCGACATCGGTGCAAGGACCTCACGGATTGGGCCTTCGTACGTGAGCAGGACCTCGCCGTGATCGCGACTCCCATCGATTGGATTGGAGAGAACTACTACTCGGTCAACCGAGTCGTGGCAGCAGATAAGGCGGGCTCCCAGGCGATCGGCCAGGACGCCTCGATGTTCCCCGGCGCTCCCGAGCACGCCTTCGACCCCCAACCACCATTCACCGACATGGGGTGGGAGATCTACCCCGCAGGAATCCGCATGGCACTTGAGCAGGTGAGCAACGCTCTTCCGGGGCTACCGATCTACGTGTGTGAGAACGGCGCCGCTGTCGAAGAAGCAACAAGCGCCGACGGAATACATGATCCGATTCGCACGCGGTATCTGCACGATCACATTCGTGCGGTGTTGCACGCCCGAGCCGACGGTATTGATGTCCGCGGGTACAGCGCCTGGAGTCTTCTCGACAATCTCGAATGGGCATCGGGTTGGACAAAGAAGTTCGGGATGATCCGGGTGAATCCGGAGACGGGGGAGCGAACGGTGAAGGACAGCGCCGAGTGGTACCGCCGACTGTTGACGAGGAGGACGTCATGACCGTTGTTTCGATGGACGTGAGTGGGGCACCGGTCGAGGGGTTCCTCGCCGTTCCGGACGGTGGCCGTGGCCCGGGGGTGCTCGTGGTTCAGGAATGGTGGGGGTTGGTTCCCCACATCCGATCCGTCGTGGAGCGTCTGGCCGAGGCGGGTTTCGTTGCCATGGCGGTGGACCACTACCGCGGGATCGAAACCACCGAACCCGACGAGGCGGAGAAACTGATGATGGGGCTCCAGGTCGACGCGGCGGCAACCGACCTTGCCGCGGGAGCCGACTACCTGCTCTCCCGCCCGGAGGTCGTGGGTTCGAGCGTCGGCTCCATCGGCTTCTGTATGGGTGGCGGGTTGTCGCTGCTCGCCCCCACCGTCGGCGCGGTGTCGTCTGCAGTGGCGTTCTATCCGGCCATGCCCTGGCCGGATTACCTCCCGCAGTGGGATGCCTACGCCGGTAAGGCCGCCCTGATACACAAGGCGGAGTCGGACGAAGGCCACGCTGGCCCTCGCATTGCCGAATACTCCGCGGCGATCCTCGCTGCCGGTGGCGAGGTAACCGTCGTCGACTACCCGAACTCGGTGCACGCCTTCTTCAACGACGACCGTCCGGATGTCTATCAGGCCGACAACGCTGCGCTCGCCTGGCAACGCAGTATCGACTTCCTTGACTCGCGACTTCGCTAATCGAATCGAGTCGGTCACCTCGATCGACGAGCTCGATCGAGAGGTCACCGATTGCGGTGAATGTCCCCGGCTGCGGGAGTGGTGCACTCGAGTAGCACACGAGAAGCGAGCCGCCTATCGCGATGAGGTCTACTGGGGCGGCCCGGTGCCGGGATTCGGCTCGAGACGACCTCGGATCTGGATCGTCGGCCTCGCGCCCGGAGCCCACGGCGCCAATCGCACGGGCCGGATGTTTACCGGAGATCGCAGCGGAGATTGGCTGTATGCCTCCTTGCACAGAACCGGCCTGGCATCGCAGCCAACCTCGACGCATCGAGACGACGGACAGCACCTGGCAGAGGTTCGCATCACCGCGGCCGTGCACTGCGCACCACCCGACAACAAGCCAACAACCGCGGAGAAGCACACCTGCCGTCAGTGGCTGCGGCGAGAAGCAGAACTACTACTCCCCGACCTTCGCGCCGTGGTCGCGCTCGGTGGCATCGCCTGGCAGGCCACGATCGACGCACTCGCCCACGCCGGCTGCGCGATCCCTCGTCCCCGCCCATCCTTTGGTCATGGCTCGTCTTTTTCGGTTACCGATCCGGCAGCGATCAGGGTCATCGGCAGCTACCACCCGAGTCAGCAGAACACCTTCACCGGACGATTGACCGAAGACATGCTCGATGGAGTCTTCATCGAGGCTCAACGCTGCCTGAAGGAAAGCCAAGAGCCCAAATAGCAATACGGATGGCCGATACGATCACACAGCGGGAGCAGTCGCGCCCCGCGCCTCGTCGGGAGTCGTGAAGCGGACAGTAGTAGAGCGGAAAGAAGTGGACGTGCGCGATCGGGAGCAGTGGTTTGCGGGTCAGGTGGCGATCGTCGTCGGCGCCACCGGTGGCATAGGCGCGGCCATCTGTGAGGAATTGGCGGAACGAGGCGCTGGTCTTCGGATGATCGGGCGCGACTTGGAGCGGTTGGCGAGGATGGCTGCGGATGTGCAAGACGCCGCTGCGAGCGTTGAAACAGCTGTTGTCGATCTTCGCGATCGTCCGGGCCTCACCGAGGCCATCGACGGATGGGCTGATGCATCCGTACTCGTNAATGCTGCGGGCATGAACTCACCAGGACCCTTCACCGACATCCCCGAAGGGGACTACGACTCAATGATGGAAGCGAATGTTTCCGGCGTCTTCTGGGCGTCGCGCGCTTTTGTTCGGGCCCGACGCGCGACGGCGTCGTCGGGGTGCATCATCAACATCACATCCCAGATGGGCCACGTGGGTGCACACCATCGCGTCGCCTACTGCGCGAGCAAACACGCTGTCGAAGGCATGACGAAGGCGATGGCGGTCGAACTGGCTGCAGAGGGATGGCGGGTGAATGCGGTCGCTCCAACGTTCGTCGAGACGGAGTTGACGGCGCAGTACCTCGCGGCACCTGAGCAGCGGGAGTACGTAATGTCGAGCATTCCTCAAGGACACATGGCGACGACACGCGACGTGGCCAACGCCGTCGCATTTCTGGCGAGCNATCTGGCGAACTCCACCACCGGAACGAGCCTCCTCGTCGATGGAGGGTGGACGGCCAAATGACGACGCTTGCGAACATTCGTCTCGCCGCGTCCCCGACCACCTGGGGAGTCGATTTCGCCGATAATCCACGCAACCCTGCATGGAATCGGGTGCTGGACGAGATCGAGGCCAGCGGTGTCGACACTCTCGAATTGGGTCCGGTGGGCTACTTGCCCGAAGACCCGCAGATTCTCGGACCAGAACTCGAATCCCGCGGCCTATCCACCGCAGGAACCTTCATGTTTCAACCCATCTTCGATGACGCACGGGAAGACGAAGTGCTCGACGTTGCACGACGCACCAGCGGCCTGGTGCGGGAGTTGAACGGCGAGTTTCTGATCCTGGTCGACCAGCCGACCGACACGCGGGTTGCCACCGCCGGTCGGTCAGCCGCAGCCACTCGAATGGATGACGCTTCTCGGCGGAGATACCTCGAACGCGTCAGGAAGATCGGCACGATTGCCGGCGAGAACGGCCTGCGCGCGGTCTTCCACCAACACGCGGGCACGAATGTGGAGTTCCTCGACGAGGTCGAGGCGCTGTTCGCGGACGTGGACCACGAATGCCTGGGGATGTGTCTGGATACGGGGCACTTAGCTTATGCCGGTATCGACCCGGTGTCGGCGATCGATCATTTCTCCGACCGCATCGATCACGTCCACTTCAAAGACGTCAACGGGCGCGTTCTTGCGCAAGCCCGAGAAGAAGGGTGGGATTTCTGGCAAGCGATCGCGGCCGGGATCTTCTGTCCGATCGGTGAGGGAGTCGTCGATTTTCCCGGAGTGATCGGAGCGCTGTCTTCTCTCGGGTTTTCCGGGACGGCCACCATCGAACAAGATCGGCCCCCCGACTCGTCGACGGATCCGCTGGCGGATCTACGCGCCAGCGTCGCCCACCTGTCCCCGCTACTGTCGTCGGACGAATCGTGAGCATCTGAATATGACGACCGAAAGTCCCTTGTGCCCGACAAGACAGAGATAAGGAGTCAACTCCAGTGCCTGAATTTCTCAAGCGCGGTCTCGCGCAGTCGGAATCCGTCACACGCGAGGTGAAAGACACCGTCAGTGACATTTTGTCGTCGGTGCAAGCTGAGGGAGAAAGCGCGGTACGACGATTCTCCGAGCGCTTCGACCAGTGGAGCCCGGCACGCTTCACCGTGGACGTGTCCGAAGTGGACAAGGCTCGTGCGTCTGTCGATGATGAGCTCGCAGAACACATCGAGAAGGCTCGGGAACAGGTAGGAAGATTCGCGCANCGTCAATTGGAGACGATGCTCGAACTCGAGGTAGAAACCCTGCCCGGGGTGGTGCTCGGCCATCGCCATGTTCCCGTCGAAGCCGTGGGGTCCTACAGCCCCGGCGGGGTGTATCCGCTGATCGCCTCGTCCATCATGACGGTGACAACGCCGAAGGTCGCCGGAGTAGACCGCGTGGTGGCGACAGCACCTCCTCGGGACGCGCAGGGCATCTTCCTTCCGCAGCTCTACACGATCGATAGGTGCGGAGCGGATCAAGTCTTGTGCCTCGGGGGAGTTCAAGCGCTCGCAGCGTTGGCCTTCGGAATCGAAGACATCGAACCGGTCGACATGATCGTCGGTGCTGGAAATGCCTATGTGGCGGAAGCAAAACGCCAGTTGTTCGGAACTGTCGGGATCGACCTCCTGGCGGGGCCGACCGAAGTTGCGGTGATCGCTGACGAGACCGCCGACCCGCGAATCGTCGCCGCCGATCTTCTCGGGCAGGCAGAGCACGGCCCGAACAGTCCAGCGATTTTGATGACGACGTCGTCGGATCTCGGACATCAGGTAGCCCGCGAGGTCGATGCGTGGCTGGAGGGCGATTGGCCGACCAAGGAGATCGCCGGAGCAGCGTGGCGAGATTTCGGCACCATCGTGGTGTGCGAAAACGACGACGAACTAGTCGAGGTGAGTGATCGATACGCACCCGAGCATCTCGAAGTGCAAACGAAAAATCCGGACTGGTTCCACCAGCGCTTGAGGAACTACGGATCGCTGTTCCTCGGTCATGAATCGACGGTCGCGTACTCGGACAAGTCCATCGGGACCAACCACGTCCTGCCTACTCGCGGCGCCGCTCGATACACCGGTGGCCTGTGGGTCGGAAAGTTCCTCAAGACTCTGACGTTCCAGAAAGTCACGGAGGTGGGGAGCAAGGAAGTCGCTCCCACCACAGCGGCGATTGCCGACGCGGAATTCATGTTCGGCCATGCTTTGACCGCCCGGCTCCGGATAGAGGACGAATAGAGGAGACGTAGCCTCCACCATGAAGAACGAAATTGCCATCATCGGATGCGGTCGCATCGGCTCGGTTCACGCACGGGCGATCACCGAAACCCTTCCGATGGTCGATCTCGTTTGTGCGGACGTCGAGCCACGCAGGGCAACCGATCTGGCGAACCGTGTCGGAGTGCACGCGGTGGATATCGCCGACGTCTGGGATCGACCGAACCTTCGTGCCGTCGCCATCTGCTCGAGCACGACGACCCANGTGGACTACATCTGCGCTGCCGCTGAGGCAGGTGTCGCTGTCTTCTGTGAGAAACCGGTGAGCCTCGACCTCGACGAGGTCGACCGTGCGGTGCGAGCCGTCACTGGCAGTGACATTCCCTTCATGGTCGGTTTTCACAAGCGATTCGATCCCACCCACCAGGCCACCAAGCAGGCGGTCGTCGATGGGCGGGTTGGGGACGTGCATCTGCTCCGCATCACCACGCGAGATCCGCAGCCGCCGCCGATGGATTACATAGCGGTCAGTGGTGGGATTTTCCTCGACATGACCATTCATGACTTCGATATGGCGCGGTTCCTCGTTGATTCCCCCGTCCAGGAGATATTCGCTCGTGGCGCCGTGCTGATCGATCCACAGATCGAACAGGCGGGAGATTTCGACACGGCCGTGGTGTGGATGCGCCACGAGAGCGGTGCGATGACCGTTATCGACAACAGCCGCCAAGCAGCCTATGGGCACGACCAGCGGGTGGAAGTGTTCGGTTCCGAAGGAATGGTGACCTCGGAAAACCATCATGACCACACGGCCGTCGTCCTCGACGCGNAAGGTAGTCACGGGGCGGTGGTTCCCCACCACTTCTTGGAGAGATACGAATCCGCCTATCGACACGAGTGGACTGCGTTCTGGTCGTATCTCAACGACGGGGGCCCATCTCCGGTGTCGATCGAGGACGGTCGCGCGCCCGTCGCATTAGCGGTCGCGGCCGGGGAGTCTGCTCGAACCCGGACTCCGATCGCCCTACGGGGCGTTCGTTGAACTGCTGGTAACCCTCCGTTTGGCGTCGGGGAGCACCAGTGTCACTTCGGTGAACGCGCGAAGGGCACCGTCTTGCGCAATAAAGGTCGGTTCGAGAACCTCCACGGGATAGGTGACCATGTCGCCGTCGACGACAGGCTCGGCCGCGAGCAGCGTGATGCTGTCGGCCGATGCGGCGTCCGGATCAGCGTCAATGGTCGCGTCGTGAACCAAGAGCGTCAGAGTGATCGACTCGTCGCCGAACATGGTTTCCCATTCGCTTTCCAATCGGCGCGCGGGCATGACTTCACTCGAACCGGGATCGTCTAGGCGAACCGCGATGACTTGGGCATCGGCAGGCGACATCGTCAAGGTGAACAAGCCTTGGGACGCAGGCGTGAGTTGAGCCGATCGCGCGGAATGCGTGAGAACCCAGCGCGCGGACTCGGGTGAGGTGTCGCGGCCCAGCCACCACAAGCCCGCTCCGAATCCGGCGGCGAGCGAACCGACCCCGAGCACGATAAGAAGAATCCACGTTCCCAGGCTCGGACCGCTGCGCATGACTTCCAGGGTAGGGGGTCAGAGATGCGCCGTCACATGCGCAATCATGGTTCTTGAGNCGTTCGCCCTCGTAGTCCAACTGGTAGAGACACCCGGCTTAAACCCGGCACAGTATGGGTTCGAATCCCATCGAGGGCACCACATCGTCCCTGCATCTATGGCATCACTGGCGTTTACCCCTTGACGTCGGCGGTGTCCTCGACGTCGATGTGAACCTCGTTCCGCCGAAGAAACCACGGTTTCATGGGCGCATCGAAACGCGCGAAGCGCGGCTCGCCGACGGCGCGAAGGCCATCTCGCTTGAGGGCGGACCGCAACTGCTGCAGGTGCTCGTTGTAGCCAGAACGCGACCAGCGCCCCGAGTAGCGGGTCGCGGCGGTCAGGCTTGGCGGTATCTCGCGGATCACCACTCGGGTGTCGACGGGGATAGGAGCGGAAGCCGCCGTCACCGTTGAGGGCAAGACGAAAGCGACCACCTGCCGGCCCGAGATATCGCTGGATTGCAGCACCGGTGCGGTCATCGAGAGCTTCTCGCTGCGGCCGGTGGAAGATCCGGTCTTGAGTTCGCCACTTTCCCGCTGCACCACCGGTGCGGTCATGTCGATGGGCACCTGGCCGAGGTTGTTACCGCTGATGTAGGTGAACAGTGGCTGGAAGGCAAGACTCCCGGCCTTATCGAAGTCGGCATCGACCGTGACTTCCGCGACGGCGCACGCGGGGTATTCCCGCAATTCGTAGCCGTCGCAGGTGCGAAGGACGGTGTACGGCTGCTGCTCAGTCATCCCTTGACGGTACCTAGGCGCGTAAGGAACGGCGAGTGGGAGCAGCAGCAGTCGTGTGGAGTTCGCTATCAGCAAACCGACACCGGCAAACCGCGTCCTCGACGCTTCACAAACGTTTCCGTATCCGTCCACATCCCTTGCGAGGTTCGCCTGGTTGATTGGGTACCGGTCGGTTATCCTTAGCTAATGCAGACCAATAACCCCGTCCTCTCGCGCTACGAGAAGGCCGACGCCCCGGGATTCGCGTACGACGAAGGTCGTTCGGCNTACACGCAGGCCTCCGGCCAGGCCCCCACGGCNACGCCGGCCGCTCCGTCTACGCAGTCCACCGCGACTCCGGACGCATCCGGCACGCCACCGACCAGCACCGACGCCGAATTCCAGGCAGTCACCGCCGGCGGCGGGGTGCGGGTCACCNTGAACGACGTCGTCGTCAAGTCCGCGATCATGTTCGGATTGGTGGTGCTGTTCGCCTTCNTCGGTTGGAACGTGATCACCGCTGCGCCCGGGTTGATGTTCCCGATCTTCATCGTCGCGATCGTGCTCGGATTCGTGAATGCGCTGAAGAAGAACGTGTCGCCCGTGCTGATGATGGTGTTCGCTGTCGCCGAAGGATTGATGCTCGGCGGCATCAGCAATTGGTACAACTCCTACGCCGTCGCGAACGGTTGGGACAGCGGCATTGTCATCCAGGCGGTCGTCGCCACCATGACGACGTTCGGTGTCATGCTGACCCTGTATCTCACCGGCATCATCAAGGTGACCAAGCGTTTCACCCAGGTCTTGATGGTGGCCGCGGTCTCCTACATCGTTCTCGCGTTGGCATCGTTCGTCGCCGCGATTTTCGGTGTCGGCGGCGGCTGGGGTTTCTATGGTGTCGGCGGACTGGGCATCATCATCTGCCTGGCGGGCGTGGGAATCGCGGCCTTCTTCTTGGTTCTCGACTTCGAGGCCATCAAGCAGGGAGTGGCCATGGGGCTGCCGGAGCGGGAGTCCTGGCGGATGTCCTTCGGTCTGCTCGTCACGCTTGTGTGGATCTACCTTGAGTTCCTGCGACTCTTCGCAATCTTGTCGGGTCGCGACTAGCAGCCATCCGAGCGACTACGGCAGCGACTTTCGTAGGTCGATCAAGTACTGCGCAACAGCGGCGTCATCTGACGCCGCTGTTGTCGTTTCCCAGTAGTCGCGCACCACAACGGTGAGTAGCGCGGCGAGCGCCGAGGCTTCGACACGAGGGAGAACGGCCGTATCGGGCCGATCTGTGCCCTGCGTCAGCGCCACTATCTGCTCTGCCGTCGCGTGAACCCGGTCGATCACGTCTTCGTGGATGCGTGATGCAGGCATGGTCTCGAGCCGATTCGCAAGGCGCTCGAGCTCACGTTCCAACTGCTCACGACCCACGTGATGTCTCCCTCTGGCTGCGAAGGTGCGGTGCCGACACGCGTTTACTGTAGGCCGCCTAGAGTTGTGCCGTGCGTTACGTGGATTCGGTTGTCGAGCTAATCGGAAATACCCCTCTCGTCCGCCTGAACAAGGTCACCGAGGGCATCGTGCCGAAGGATGGCCCCATCGTTCTGGCCAAAGTCGAGTACCTGAACCCAGGTGGTTCGATCAAGGATCGCATTGCGGTTCGGATGATTGATGCCGCCGAANAGGAAGGTCNGCTNNNNCCCGGCGGNACCATCGTNGAGCCGACGAGCGGCAACACCGGTGTCGGTCTGGCGATGGTGGCCCAGCAGCGCGGCTATCACTGCATCTTCGTCTGCCCGGACAAGGTCAGCGAGGACAAGCGCAATGTGCTCCGGGCGTACGGGGCCGACGTGGTGGTCTGCCCCACGGCAGTAGATCCGGAAGATCCCGGCTCGTACTACTCGGTCAGCGACCGCCTGGCGCGGGAGACCCCGGGGGGCTGGAAGCCCGATCAATATTCCAATCCGCACAATCCTCGTTCCCACTACGAGGTGACGGGTCCGGAAGTCTGGGATCAAACGCAAGGTCGGATGACGCATTTCGTGGCGGGAGTGGGAACCGGTGGCACGATCACCGGAACGGGTAGGTATCTGAAAGAAGTCAGCGANGGTGCGGTGAAGATNATCGGGGCGGACCCGGAGGGATCGGTCTACTCCGGCGGCACCGGCCGCCCCTACCTGGTGGAAGGTGTCGGCGAAGACTTCTGGCCAACCACCTACGACCAGGAGATCTGCGACGAGATCATCGCGGTGTCCGACGCCGAGTCGTTCGAGATGACCCGGCGCCTGGCGCGGGAAGAAGGACTCTTGGTGGGTGGCTCCTGCGGAATGGCTGCCGTCGCCGCCCTTCGCGTCGCCAGTGCAGCTGAGCCCGGCGACGTCGTCGTCGTGGTGCTCCCCGACTCGGGTCGCGGTTACCTCAGCAAAGTTTTCAACGATGACTGGTTGGCGTCTTATGGATTCCTGCCACCGAACACCGACTCGACCGTCGGCGATGTGCTGCACGGCAAGTCCGAAGACCTTCCCCCGTTGGTACACACCCACCCGAGTGAGTCGGTCGCGGACGCGATCGCGATCCTTCGCGAATANGGGGTGTCGCAGGTTCCGGTTGTGCGGGCGGAACCCCCGGTCATGGCCGCCGAAGTCGTCGGATCCGTCGTCGAACGCGATTTGCTTGACGCCCTCTTTTCCGGCGCNGCCAAGTTGTCCGACACGGTTGACGCACACATGTCTGCTGCGCTCCCCATCGTGGGCGCGGGGGAGCCGGTGCAGTCGGCGATCTCTGCGTTGCAATCGGGCGACGGAGTGATCGTGATCGACGACGGGCGCCCCGCGGGGGTCCTCACCCGCCAAGACCTGCTGGGATACCTAGCCGACTGATAGGGCTGGCAGAGCGAGTCCGGTGTTCGCGTGGCACCGGTATCCGTTCGGAACCTTGTATAGGTACTGCTGGTGGTAGTCCTCGGCCGGGTAGTAAATCGCGTCGGCTGCCGGAACGATCTCGGTGGTGATTTCCGGGTAGCCACGTGCGGCAACGACCCGTGCGTAGGAATCCCGCGTGGCCACGGCGACTGATTCCTGCTCCGCGGTCGTGTAGAAGATCGCGCTTCGGTATTGCGTCCCCACGTCGTTGCCTTGCCGGTAGCCCTGGGTGGGATCGTGGTTCTCCCAGAAGACCTTGAGGATGTCGAAGGTGGAGACTTCTGCGGGGCGATACGCGACGAAGACGGTTTCGGTGTGCCCTGTCAATCCGGTACACACTTCCTCGTATGTGGGGTGCGCGGTGAAGCCGCCCATGTAACCGACACTCGTCGCGGCGACTCCCGGCAACTGCCAGTACAACTCCTCCGCACCCCAAAAGCACCCCATAGCGAGGTAGATGCGCTCGAGATCGCCGTCTTCGGGGTGCAGGGGCGAGCCGAGGACCGCGTGGCTGGTCGGCACGGTGAAGATCTCCCTGTTGCGACCAGGAAGGGCCGACGCTGAGTCCACCATCGTTGCTTTGGATCCGAATCCGAACACGGCAGTAGGCTAACGGTTGTGGACGGTTTCAACACTCGAGCGATTCANGCNGGNCAAGAGCCNGANCCGNTGACNGGGGCNGTNGTNCCNCCNATNTANCAAGTCTCGACNTACGCGCAGGACGGNGTGGGNGGNNTNCGCNNNGGATACGAGTACTCCAGGAGCGCAAACCCNACGCGCACCGCACTCCAGGAATGCCTTGCGGCGCTCGAGGCGCCTGAGGACCCCGATGCCCGCGGCCTGGCTTTCGCCTCTGGACTNGCCGCCGAGGACACCTTGATGCGCNCCGTCTTGGCCCCNGGTACTCACGCGGTTATTCCCGACGACGCCTACGGCGGGACCTATCGCCTTTTCGCGAAGGTGGCAGCACCGTGGGGAGTCGACCACACGCCCGCCGCCGTGACCGACCTCGATGCCATCGCCGCGGCCATACAGCCAGGTCGAACGCGGCTGGTCTGGATCGAAACCCCGACCAATCCNTTGTTGAACGTCGCGGATATCGCCGCGATCGCCGACATCGCTCACGANGCNGGAGCTCTCCTGGTCGTCGACAACACATTCGCCTCCTCCTACCTGCAGCAACCGCTGCTGCTGGGTGCAGACGTGGTGGTGCACTCGACGACCAAGTACCTCGGCGGGCACAGTGATGTCATCGGCGGTGCGCTCGTCGTGCGCGATCTCGAACTTGCCGAGCGGCTTGCCTTCCACCAGAACTCCATGGGCGCGGTGCCGGGTCCTCTCGATTCGTGGCTGGTGCTGCGCGGCATCAAGACTCTGGGTGTTCGGATGGATCGACACAGCGCAAACGCGCGAGCAGTGGTGGAGTTCCTGACCGGACATTCGGCCGTCAGCCAAGTGCTCTACCCAGGATTGGATTCGCACCCGGGCCACGAGGTTGCTGCGCGACAAATGCGCGACTTCGGTGGCATGGTTTCGTTCCGTGCAGCCGGTGGCGAGCAAGCGGCTGTCGATCTGTGTGCTCGCACCGAGGTTTTCACGCTCGGCGAGTCTCTCGGTGGCGTGGAGTCGCTGATCGAGCACCCCGGGCGGATGACCCACGCGTCGGCCGCTGGAAGTCCTCTGGAGGTGCCCGCTGATCTCGTTCGACTCAGTGTGGGGATCGAGGATGTCGAAGACCTTGTCACCGACCTCGACAAGGCACTTCGCTAGGGCATCAGCCCGCTGCTTGCGGTAGCGGGTCGGCGATGGTGAGAGTGTCCGCTTCCCGACAAGACGGACCCGAGCACGCGTCGAGCTGAGAAAGCTGGGCGCTGAGGGCGGCGACAAACCCTGGATCGACGGCGTCGACGATATTGCGAAGCTCGTACGGATCGGTTCTCTGGTCGTAGAGCGCGGTGCTTCCGTCGTCATATTCGACGTACAACCAGCGTTCAGAGCGCAGGGCGGAGAAGGGTGGGGGAATGTACGGTAGGTAGTCCGGATCGCTGACATTCGTCTCGCCGATGGATTCCGAGAGCGTTGCGGTGCGCCACCCCTGTGGTGTTTGGCCGTCGGTAAGGAAGGGCACCAGTGAGCGCCCGTCCACCCAGTCAGGAGAGGTGCCGGAGAGAACTTCGGTGAACGTCGGCGCAAGGTCAATGGTGGACGTCATGGCGGACACCTCAACGCCGGCGGGAACACCAGGGCCGATGGCGATCATTGGTACGACGGTGTCCGCCGCGTAGGGAGTTCGCTTGCCTTTGGGGAGTCGATACTCGCCGACGTGGTACCCGTTGTCACTTGTCACGATCACCAAGGTGTCCCTATCGCGCCCAGTGGCCTGCAGTTCGGCGAGTACCGCATCAACAGAGTCGGCGACGGTTTCGGCGGAGCGGGCGCGCTTCCTCCACACCTTGTCCAATTTGGACAGTTTCCATTCCGTCAACTGTGGAAATTTGCGAAGCCACGTCGGCTCGTTCTCCCCGAAGGAGTTGTACGCCGGCGTGCGCGGCGCGACCGTGCCCGCGTGCGCGGACAGGTGCCGTGGGGCTGTGGCGAATGGTTTGTGTGGGGTGTACGTGGAGAGATAGAGGAAGAAGGGTTCCGGTGTTGAGCGGATGAAGTTCCGGGCTTTGTCGTTGAGAACGTCGCCCAGGAAATCGGTCGCTTTGGTGCCGTACCGGACAAGTTCTCCGTTGTCGTTCAAGGTGTAGCTGTAGCCCGAGTACGAATCACCGCGGGAGATCGGTACTGCCCATTCATCCCACCCCGGTGGCACGTAGCGAATACCGTCCGGTCGCGTCGGGTACTCGTTGAGGTATTTGCCGTAGAGCGCAGTGGTGACGCCTGCATCGTTGAGCCAGACCGGAAGACAATCCTCATCCGCATCGAGCCGTTGAAACGTCGGCCAGCCACCCCCGGTTGCTTCGATATTCGACACGACCCCGTGATTGTGAATGTATTGGCCGCGCATAATCGTGACGCGAGATGGGCAACACAAAGAGTCGACGACCGTGTGGTTGGTGAACGTCATTCCCCGTTCTTTGAGCGCCTGCAGTCGAGGGATCTGGTCGAACAGTTTCCAATCCAGATCATCGGCAAGGATCATCACCACGTTGCGGAACGCCGGAGAAGCCACTTGATCGATGGTCGGATTGGTGTCAGGCAAAGCATCAGATACGAGTCCGTCAACTCCAGAATCGCTTGTGGGTGCGGCGGCGGACGCGACGGTGGGACCGGAGGAGTACTCACTGATGCCGAAGACGCCGACGGTGACAGCGGCGATGGTGGCGACGCTGGTGATGGTGACGGTGTTTCGACGCCGGCGCGAGGCCCGGTGATCGTTGGGCGTCACGGCGCGAGTTCCGTGCGGACGAGAGTTTCGCGCATCCGGAGAACGAGGAAGATCGGCAGGATCGCCAATGCTGCGCCAGCAGCGAATGCCCAGTCATAGTCAAAGGCATCCACGAGCAGCCCGGCAACCAGAGGTCCCACAATCGCCCCCACATCCGACATCATTTGGAACGTCGCGATAACGACGCCGCCCTTTCGTCCTCCCATGATGTCACCGACGAGGGCGGATGGAGCGGACCCCATGAAGGCGCCGCCGAACCCCTGAACCGCCATGGCGATGAGAAAGAGGGTGACGCCTGCGAGTCCGGCCGTGCCGAGAGTGTTGGCGGCAACGTCGGAGAGGGCGAGCAGGGCCATCCCGCCGGCACTCGCGANAGTTCCGAACAGTAGGGCGGGGCGGCGACCGCGGTTGTCCGCCATTCGTCCAGCAGGGAGAAGAAAGATCGCTTGGACCCCTGCCGCGATGAGGAATCCGATACCCGACACGGAGGCACCGCGCTGCAAACCCTCGACGACGAAGAGGGGGACGATCGAAGCACGAAGGCCGAAGATGACGAAGCCGGTGATGAGGTTGCTGCCAATNGCCGCTTGATAGGCGGGGTTCTTGAGTGCTGTCCGCAGTTCCTCGCGCTTATTGGTGTTGCTTTCCGCAGTCACCTCTTCTCGCTCGTGCAGACGAACCCGGGACAAGAAGATCAGCGAGACGGCGGTGGCGACGAGCAGGGTGACGGCGTAGACGAAGAACGGGGCGCGGATGGACCAGGCGACAACGAGTCCGCCGACGGCGGGTCCCGCAACACCCCCGAAGAGAAAGCCGCCGTGGAATGCGCTCGACGCGCGGCCTCGCTGCTGTGAGGACGTCACACGAAGCAAGAGGGCCATCGCGGACACGGTGAACATCGATGAGCCGAGGCCCCCGGCGCCTCGCAGAACCAAGAGCTGGCCGTAGGACTGCGAGAAGCCGGCGACCAGGCTGGACAGGGCGACGATGAGCAATCCGCTACTGAGGACGCTGCGCTCCCCCCAACGATTGACCAGGATCCCGGCGAGCGGCGACGTCACGAAGCGGACCAGGGCGAAAGCCGAGATCACCAGTCCAGCTTGGAACGCGTTGACGCCGAAGGTGCTGGCAAAAATCGGAAGAGAGGGAATGAGAATCCCGAAACCGAGAGCGACGAAGAACGCGATGGTCGCCAAGACAGCGACCTCGCGGGGAAGGTCGGCAAGAAGAGGGGTGCGCCGGATGGCGCGTCCAAGGCGGCGCATCCTTACGAAACAGCTCCAACCGCGGCGCTCGACCGAGAAGCGGCGGCGAACACCCGGTGACTCCCGACGGCCTCTGCGACCGTGGCGGTCGCGAACCGATCGCCGAGCGCTCCGGCACGCTCAGCAAGGAAACTCGCCCACATCTGCAAGAGCGCATCGGCAAACCCGAACTCGAAGATCGCACCGCTCACCATCGGCCACGCGGAGACATTGCCGGGTTGAATTTGCTCCCACACCTGCTCGGAGCCGTCGCGACGGAAGCGCTCGAAGTAGGCCGGAGTGCGGGTGCTGAATCGCACGCCGGCGTCCATTCCCACGGCCTCGAAGGACCAGGTGTTCATGTTTCCCGGAGCGATGCGTTTGGTTTCCCAAAGCATGGGAAAAGCCCGCTGCGGATGATCCGGCGAGGTGCCACGCATGGTGATCAATGCGTTGTCCCACGTCTCGCACCGGGTCGTTTCTGTCGCGCCAGCGCTGATCGGTCGTTCGGTCACGATGTCGTCCAGGAGCGCGTAGACGGCACTTGGCTGGTAGCCCAGCCGCAGCGGGACATGTGCAACGTGCATACCGAGGTCTCCCATCACCCCGATGTCACCGCAGGTCTCAACCCGACGCTTCCAGTTGATGGGTTTTGATCGATCGATATCGGACGAGTGCAGAAAGTGTGAGCGCACCTCGATCAGTTCGCCGAGAGCGCCACTGCGGGCGTACTCATAGGCTCGCAGGGCACCGGGAAAAAACGGCATCTCGCTGCTGACGCGAACGAACACTCCGGCCTCGTCAATCGCGGCCGCGATGCGTTCCGAGGCCCCGAGGTCGATGCCGAAAGGCTTCTCCGCGAGAAAGTCGCGGCCGGCCCGTGCTGCAGCCGTGTAGATCTCCTCGTGGAGGTTGTGCGGGACCGCGATATACAGAACGTCGAGCGAGTCGTCGTCGACGAGATCACGCCACGAATCGGTCAGAGTCTCCAAAGTCCGGACCTGCCGGAACCACTCTCGGGCCGCCGGATCGAGGTCGGCGACGGCGACGACAGATGGGCGCACCGGGTGGTCGACGAGATGAAGCCAGCGTCCACACACAGCGGCGAGCTCGCGGCCCATCAGCCCGCCGCCGATGATGCCGATGCGCACGTCGCTCATGCGATCAGTTTCTCCGCTTCGTCGACCGAGGCGTTCTCGTGGAGCATCGCCATCAGCGCTCGGGTGATCCCAGCAGGGTTGGCGTGCTGGACGATATTGCGCCCATAGACGATGCCGGCTGCTCCCTGCGCCAACACCGCGTCGGTGCGTTCGAGCAGTTCGCGATCTGGCACGCGACCGCCACCGCGAACGAGAACCGGGATGTCGCCGGCGATCCGCACCACCTGGTGATAGTCGCTNGGGTCGTCGGTNGGNTCGGCCTTGATGACGTCGGCGCCGAGTTCGACGGCCTGACGGACGATAGGCAGAATCAAATCGAGGTCACCGTTGACGGTGTAGCCGGTGGATCCGTCGGGGTCGACGGGCTTCATGACCAGCGGCTCGATCATCAGCGGCATGCCGTACTTCTCACAATCGGCTTTTGCATCCAGGACGTTCTGCACGCAGGCTTCGCGCACTTCCGGGCGGCCGGGAAGGTCCAGCAGATTGACCACGATGATGGCGGCGTCCAGCTGAACTCCGCGCTTGGCGGGCTCGGGGATCATCAGCGAGAACATGTGATCAGGAAGGGGCGCCCCGTAAACATTGGCCACATCGGTGCGCATCACCAGTGCCGGGCGCTCTTTTCCTCGATGCGCTTGGAGTTTCGGCGCCTGCCCCTGGGTGAGTTGGATGGCGTCGGGAGCGGCCGCGACGAGTGCGTCGATGGCACCGCCGAGGTCTTCGATCCCGTTCAGGAAGTGACGCTCGCCGAAGAAGCCGTGATCGATGGCGACGTCGAGGCAGCGGCCGGAGGTTGCGTTGAAGAGGCGGTTGAGGCGGTAACGAACATCGGACACGGTGGTCATCTCTCCTTTTCGAGGCCTAGCGGCGGGGAACGCGGTGTGGTGGTCGGTCGACATGCGACGTCGATCCAGGACCTTTCCTCGCCGGTGCTCCCGAGATTCCCGTATGGTCCCGAGATTCCCGCACGCAGCCTATCCTCGCGAGAGGGTTAGCTCCCGGGGCAGGCAGGAGGAATCGTGGCGCAGGACCTGGTGGTGGGAATCGACGCAGGAACCACGCGCGTCAAGGCGCTGGCTGTTGATCTGTCGGGCCGGGTCGTCGCGCAGGCGGCGGAACCGACTCCGTGGGTTCGTTCGGGTGCTGAGGCCCAGATGGATCCCGACGAGTTGATGGAGGTTGTCGGCAGCGTCCTGACTCAGCTCACTGAGGACAGCGCCTGGACCATGCAGACCCGGGTCATCGGTATCGGTGTCACCAGCATGGCCGAGGCCGGCGTCCTCGTCGGCCCCGACGGCTCGGCGGTGGCTCCGGCGATCGCCTTCCATGACCCTCGCGGCCGGGTGGATCTCATCAAGGCGGCCGTCGATCGCGAGACCTTCCATGGTCATGTGGGCATGAGACTGAACAACAAGCCCTCGGTAGCGAAGATTTTGTGGTTGCAGGACAACGTTGCGTCGTCAACAGGGGCGACGATGTATCTGAACATCGCCGAGTGGATCGTGCACCGGCTCGGTGGTGATCCGGTAGCCGAACTCTCGCTCGTCTCGCGCACCGGCCTGTTCGATGTCGTCGATCGCGTCCCCTGGCAAGCGACCCTCGATCTTGTCGGCGATCTGTTGCCCGATCGCATCACGGTCGCGGGCGAGGTCTGTGGCGCGGCGACTCGCGTGCCGACCTCGATGCAGGGAGCGGTGCTCACGGCGACCGGGATGGATCATCAATCGGCAGCGTTCGCGTGCGGTGCGGCCACCACTGGCTCGCTGTTCGATTCGATGGGAACNGCTGAGGCTTTCTTGCGTTTCACGCCCGGTCCTTTGTCGCGTGAGGAACTCATTCGTCTGTCTGAGCGCGATGTCGCAGTCTTGTGGAGCGTCATCCCCGACCACGTGTGCGTACTCGGTGCGTTGGTGACCGGGCTTTCACTGGAGCGCGTGCGGCGACTTCTGGGGATCGAATCCCGCGACGACCGCTCCGCGTTGGCTGAGCAAGCGGTGGCCGCCGAACGCGGGCAGTTGCGCCTGAACGAGGTCGACCACACCGGGCTGTCATTGGTGGGCGTCGACGACGACGCGAGCCCGGCGGCTTTGTGGAGAGCCAGCGTGATGGACCTCGTCGCCGCGGGCAGCGACCTTCTGACCTTTATCGAGGCCAGCAGCGGCCCGCGACGGCGAACAGTGCTCGCAGGTGGTTGGGTGCACGACGCGATGGTCGTGCACGCCAAAAGGGAAGCGATCGGGGACTTCGAGGTCAGCGAGGTCGACGAACCCGGCGCCCTGGGAGCGTCGATGTTCGCCGCGATTGCCGCGGGAGCAATGGCGCGACCGGCGGCCGATGCGCGACCTGTGTGGCCCGATGCGTCATGACGATGCAGAACCGAGACGTTCACCGCAGTGCTGTGTATCGGGCCGAGGATCAGTGGTCGGCAACACTCGATCGAGGCGGTGTCGTTGACTTCTTCGGTTCGGTGATCGATGTGCCGGAGCAGTTGCGTTTCGGTGCGCTTGAGGCGGTGCAGACGTATGTGGACGATGTCGTGGCGCACCTGGAGGTGCCACCGGTGCGGGTTCGACACCGTCGAGGGGGAACGCGTGCGCACTACAGCGAGGGTGAGATAGCGATTCCCACCACGCACGGGTGGGCGATGCGCGAAAGCGTGGTGCTGCACGAGGTAGCTCACCACGTGTGCGTTACCGACCGCGGCAGTGGTGCGCACGATCGATATTTCACGGCGACGATGCTGGAGTTGGCCGACATTCGTTTTGGTTCGGGTGCGGCACTCTTGCTTCGTACGGGTTATCAGGCCGCGGGTGTTCCGGTGGAGGAGACGGTGTGAGCAGCGCGATCGAGCGCATCAGCGCCCTGCTGATCAAGGCCGAGCGGACCGACAACCCGCATGAAGCGGATGCATATCTAATGAAGGCCCAAGCTCTCGCAACGATGGCGAGTATCGACATCGCCGCTGCGCGTGCTCGGAAACTTGTCGACGAGAAGCCGACGAGTCCGGTCACCCGAACGGTCTCTATCGGAGATAAGGGAAAGAGAGCCAACACTCACCTGATCTCCCTTTTCGTGGCCATCGCCCACAACAATTTCGCGATCGTCGACGTCGCCTCCGACTCGACCTACGTTGTGGCCTACGGCATGCCTCAAGATCTCGACGCGACGCACACTCTTTTCGCGTCGCTGTCGGTGCAGATGGCGACGAGCGCGCAGCGCTATCTCGAAAAGGACGAGTGGAAGTCGGACACCTATCGAACGCGCTCCCGAAGAACCGGTCTGCCGGTGAAGAAGCCGTTCACCCGCCAAACCGCGCGGGCTGCGTTCTACCGCGCCTACGTCGCACGGATCGACGAGCGTTTGCAGCAGGCCCGGGATACCGCGGTGCGAAGTCGAGATGAGAGCCGTGGAAACGAACCGTCGGCAGCGCTGGTGCTGCGAGAAAGCGAGGCCGAGGTGCGCGCTTTCCATCGTGACAACTCCGATGCCCGCGGTCGCTGGGGTGGTTATCGGGGTGCAGCGACGGGAAGAACCGGGTCCGCCGCCGGGGCCGGGCGAACGGCTGCATCACACGCACGCCTGCGCTCATCGGACGAATTGCCCAAGGGGCGTCGCGCGCTGCCGTAGGCAGGTGCCACGATGCGCCGATGGAATTGAGTGACATTCACGGCGCAGCGAGCCGTATCGACGGCATCGTGCGCTCGTTACCGGTCCAAGGTGCTCGATGGTTGACCGAGCAGGTGGGTGGGCCCGTGTATCTGGTCCCGGAGAACCTGCAGCGCGCCGGATCGTTCAAGATCCGCGGCGCCTACAACCGCATCGCTCAGTTGTCGGATGACGAGCGTCGACGCGGAGTAGTCGCTGCGAGCGCCGGCAACCACGCACAAGGGGTGGCGCTCGCAGGTCAGTTGCTCGACGTCGCCGTGACCGTCTTCATGCCGGTGGACGCCTCTATCCCGAAGATCGAGGCGACGCGCGGGTATGGCGCGGACGTTCGGTTCCACGGCGCCACCGTGGATGAGGCCCTGGTTGAGGCACGCGCCTTCGCCGAGGAGACGGGTGCGATGCTCATCCACCCCTTCGACCACGAGCACGTCGTGGCGGGTCAAGGGACTCTCGGCTTGGAGATCGTGGACAAGATTCCGGACGTCAAGACCGTCGTGGTGTGCACCGGTGGCGGTGGGCTGCTTGCCGGTGTCGCGTTCGCGATCAAGCAGGTGAAGCCGGACGTGAAGGTCGTCGGGGTGCAGGCCGAAGGAGCATCCACGTACCCGGCGAGCCTGGAAGCAGGAGAGCCGGTCAGTCGCGAGCGGATGAACACGATGGCCGATGGCATCGCGATCGCCCGCCCCGGCGATATTCCCTTCGAACTCGTGCAACAGCACGTCGACGAGTTTCGAACGGTGAGCGAGGACGAACTGTCGCGGGCGGTGCTGCTTCTTCTGGAGAGAGCAAAACTCGTCGTCGAGCCCAGTGGTGCGGCGGCGACGGCGGCTGTGATGCAAGCCCCCCAGGACTTCGAGCCGCCGGTCGCCATCACGATTTCCGGTGGAAACGTTGATTCGCTCGTTCTCTTGCGGATCATCCGCCACGGTATGGCCGCGGCCGGCCGCTACCTGTCCATCAGTGTGCACACCGCAGACTTTCCCGGCTCACTGGCCGACCTGCTCGATGTCTTGAAAGAACATAAGGCGAACGTTGTCGACGTCTTTCATGACCGCACCGACCCGAGAGTCTCGATCGGCGACGTCCGCATCGACATCCAGATGGAAACGCGAAGTGCCGAGCAGCGAGACCAGATTCTGTTCGCCCTGCGGGATCGGGGTTATCACGTGGAGGTGCTCGACGGCTGAGCCCGGTGAGACGACAAGAGTCTCCGGGCGTAACGTTCGTGCCTGTGACCGAATACGCCGTCCAAGCCGAGGGCTTGGTCAAGGAATTCGGGGACGTCAAGGCGCTGAACGGAATCGACCTTGTTGTTCCGCGGGGGAAGGTTGTCGGACTCCTCGGGCCGAACGGCTCCGGCAAGACGACCACTGTCCGCATCCTGGCGACGTTGCTGAAGGCGACGAGTGGCTCTGCGCAGGTCAACGGATTCGACGTGCAGCGACAGGCGGACGATGTGCGACGCTCCATTGGCTTGACTGGTCAGTACGCAGCCGTGGACGAATTCCTCACCGGCCGAGAGAACCTCACGATGTTCGGCGGATTGTTCCACCTGGAGAAGAAGTACGTGGCGTCTCGGTGCGATGAACTGCTGCACAAGTTCGACCTTGCCGATGCCGCCGACCGACCCGCGAAGACCTATTCCGGCGGCATGCGGCGACGACTGGATCTAGCGGCGAGTCTGATCGCCAAGCCGGGAATCCTGTTTTTGGACGAGCCCACCACTGGCTTGGACCCGCGCTCGCGGATCGGCCTGTGGGACGTCATCTCTGAGTTGGTTTCCGAGGGGACGACCGTCCTGCTCACCACGCAATATCTCGATGAAGCGGATCAACTAGCCGACGACATCGTCGTGATCGATCAGGGTCAGGTGATCGCGCACGGCACGTCGAGTGAATTGAAGGATCAAATCGGTGGTGACCGTATCGAGATCACCCTCAATGACGAGCAGTCCGCCGCGCGCGCTGTCGACGCCCTGTCCGGTGTTGTGTCGGGGGAGCCGACAACCGAGGGTGCCCAATACTCAGCACCGGTTGCGGGAGGCTCGTCGGTCCTGATCGACGCAGTGCGTGCCCTCGACGCGCAGAACGTCGGTGTCGCCGACATCGCTCTGCGACGCCCGACCCTGGACGACGTGTTCTTGACCCTGACGGGGCACGGTGCCGAAGATCAGCAGCCCGAGCGCCCCGAACCCTCGCGTCGAGGCCGCCGTGGAGGTCGTCGATGAGCGCAACCGGTATGCAGAGTCGACGCCCGCTGCTCGGGTGGACGATTCACGACTCGTTAATTATTGCCCGGTCGACGATCACGGCGTCTTTCCGCATTCCCGAAGCGTTGTTCTTCCAGCTCATTCAGCCGGTGATCTTCGTTCTGCTGTTCGCCTTTGTCTTCGGTGGAGCCATTCCGATCCCGGGAGCCGAACCAGGGTCCGAGGGCGATCCATCGCTGTACCGCGAGTACCTGATGCCCGGCATCTTCGGCCAAACCGTTGCCTTCGCCGCTGCGGCGAGCACTGTGGGTCTGGCAGAGGCAATGCAGCGGGGGATCATTGATCGATATCGAGCACTCCCGATGTCTCAGCCTGCGGTGTTGATCGGCAACACCTTCGCAAACGCCTTGCGTCAGGTGCTCGTGCTGGCTGTTTTGTCGATCACCGGATACATCGTCGGATGGCGGATCAACGATGGCATCGTGAATGCCATCCTCGCGTACCTGCTGTTGCTGCTCTTCGCGTACACGGTCACCTGGGTCGGTGCCTTCGTCGGGTTGTCGGTCCCGAACACCGAGACGGCCAATACGGCCGGCCTTATCTGGATCTTCCCGTTGACATTCTTGTCGAACGCGTTCGTCCCGATCACCGCTCTTCCGACGTGGTTGCAGTACTTCGCGGCGTTCAATCCCATTTCCGCGCTCGTGCAAGCAACCCGGGAACTATTCGGCAATCCGACGGGTGCACCCACGGATTACTGGACGTTGAACAACGCGGCGCTATACACCGTTATCTCCTGCGTTGTCATCATCGCGATCTTCGCGCCGCTGGCCGTGCGTAAGTATCGGACTGCAGCTCGCAAGTAGCGATCGCGCGCTAGTTGGTGTACGCCTCCACCTTCATGATCTCGACGCTCATCTGCTTGCCGTTGGCCAGCTCGTAGGTTGCTACCTCGCCGACTTTCTTGCCGTCGACGGCGGAGCCGAGAGGCGATGTCGGCGAATACACCTCGATGGACGCGTGTGCGGCCTCTTCCCGGGAGCCCAGGAAGAACGTTTCTTCATCATCGAACTCGATGAACTTGATGGTGACCACCTTGCCGGCGGCCACCTCGTCGTCGGCAGCGTCGGGAGCCCCGATCTGCGCCGATTCCAGGAGCTGCTTCAGTTGACGGATGCGGGCCTCGTTCTTGCCCTGCTCCTCTTTCGCAGCGTGGTAGCCGCCGTTTTCCTTGAGGTCGCCTTCTTCTCGCGCAGCCTCGATTCGTTTGGTGATCTCCACCCGAGTTGGCCCCTCACGCTCGGCCAATTCGTCCACCAAGCGGTCGTGGGCCTGTTGCGTCAACCACGTCACATCAGTCATAGCCGATAACTGTAGATCTCGAGCCGCGCCTGGCCAAGCCGACGCCGTTTGTCCCCTAGGAGCTGGTCCACGGTTGTTCGGGAACGGCGATTCCTGGGGGAAATTGTGGCCCCGGCGAACGAAGTTCATCCGGTCGTGCGCAGGTGAGCACCTCTACCGTGTAGGCCGGAGCAACCGTGCGCAGCGAGTAGTTCACGAGGGTGTAGTCCTCACCCGGAGGAATATCGATCTCCACATAGCCGACGTCGATTCGCTTAGAGTCCTGCGCGCGAAGCACACAGACGACAGCGTCTGCACCATCGCGGCGGACCTCGAAGGTCGCATCAGCGCGATCTTCCTGGACCACCGTCCAGCGCAGTAAGAGGAACTGAACATCACCACGAAGCAGCATTGCTCCTACGTACGCCATGGCTCCCAGGAATGCAGCGATCGCGACGATTGCAATGACGACCGTCGTTGAGCGGCGCTTGTCTAGTCCGTAGCGCTCCCGCATCTCGGGTGAGAGTTGGTCCCGCGAGAAAGGTGAGCCCATAGGTGGGAGACTAGGGCCGTGCCCGAATCTCTTCGCCTGATGGCGGTTCACGCGCACCCCGATGATGAGTCCAGCAAGGGGGCCGCGACGACCGCTAAGTACGTCGATGAGGGGGTAGACGTCATGGTCGTGACCTGCACAGGCGGGGAGCGCGGCGACATCCTGAACCCCGCAATGCGCGAGGTGGTCGAGAACGAGGGCATCGATGCGGTTCGGCAACGAGAGATGGCCGAGGCGGCTCGCATCCTGAAGGTGAGCCACGCGTGGCTGGGCTTCGAGGATTCCGGCTTTCCGGAGGGCGACCCGCCGCCTCCGCTGCCGCCGGAATCGTTCGCGGCACGACCACTCGAGGAAGTCACTCCAGCGCTGGTGCGGGCACTGCGTGAGTTCCGGCCCCACGTTGTGACGACGTACGACGAGAAGGGCGGCTATCCCCACCCTGACCACGTGCGCACGCACGAAATCACCATGGCTGCGGTCCGAGAAGCAGCCGACGGCAACTACGCCCCAGAACTTGGGGAGCCGCATCAAGTGTCCAAGATTTATTACAACCAGCAGTTTTCGAAGACGCGCGTTGCCACCTTGCACAAGGCGATGCTCGATGCTGGCTTGGAATCTCCGTACGCCGAGTGGTTGGAGAACTGGAAGGATCGAGACGACAACTTCCAGCGCGTGACGACCCAAGTTCACGCTGCGGAGTACTTCCCCATTCGTGACGAGGCTCTGCGGGCTCACGCGACGCAGATCGATCCGGACGGCCCATGGTTCGCGGTCCCGCTGCCTATACAGCAGGAGATGTGGCCTACCGAAGATTTCGAANTNGCGTGGTCCATCATCGANGCGCAAGCCCNGGAAAGCGATCTCTTCGCCGGACTGCGATGAACACGAGGGTNAGNGGAGAGGATTCATGAACAGCAATGTCAGNCAGGTNATTGACGGAGCTGGTCCCATCACGGGTTTNTTCGTCCTCCTGCTCGGGGTNGCGGTGTTTTTTATCTGGCGCTCACTGAACAAGCAGATGAAGAAGGTCGATGCGACGCTTCCCGGTGGACCGGAAGACACTGAGAACATAGCTACCGAGCTAACTGGCACCGAGCACATAGGCACCGAGCGAGCAGACACCGCACCAACAGGCACTGAACCGTTGAACGATGATCGTGTCCCTAACTCAGCGAAAACGCGTGGCGAGGATGACTCCACCAAACACGAGTGAACGTGACTCGGAGCGGCTGTGGCGCACGGCTCTGACCCCACGATGGCTCGCCGCCTTGCTGGCGCTGATTGTGCTCGTGGTGGCGTTCATCGTTCTGGGACGGTGGCAGTGGGATCGGACCCAAGACATCCTTGCGGCCGAGCGTTCGGCCGCGGCGGCACCGATCGACCTTGCCGAACTCGTCGATAACCAGGGATCGTGGAATAACGCGGACATCGGTCGGACGGTCAATCTCCAGGGCACGTTCACCGACGATGAGTTGCTCCTTGCCAATCGTGAACTCGATGGTCAGGCGGGCGTGTGGGTCGTCACTCGCTTCGAACTAGACGGTGGTCAGACGGTGGCGGTGGTCCGCGGGTGGCTGCCCGACGACGCCTTTCCCTCGCCACTGTCGCGGCAGAGCGTGATCATCCAGGGTGTGTTGCACCCCGACGAAGAGTTCTACGAGGGCGCCAATGCGACCCGAGTGGTGACCGTCGACTCGGCCGCCCTGGCCGATGCGTGGGGCGAAGACGTGATCGACGGCTACGTGATTTTGGGCGGAGACCAGGGAGATCCTGCCCGGGGAGTCCCCATGCTGGTCCCACCGACCGTTCAGGTGGGAGATGTTGCTTTTCCGCTGCAGAACTTCTTCTACGCCATTCAATGGTGGGTCTTCGCGCTATTTGCCGTGGTGATCTACGCCCGCTGGCTGTATCTGGATGCNAAGAAGTAGGTTTCCGCAGGTGATCACCGTGATGGGCGAAGCCCTCATCGACATCATCGTCGATGGCGAGGGTGAGGTGGCCGCCGCGGCCATCGGTGGGGCCCCCTTGAATACCGCGCGGACTCTCGCTCGTCTCGATGTCCCTGTCTCATTTCTCGGCGGAATGTCCACCGACGCTTTCGGGCGCCGAATCGCCCGAATGCTCGAAGACGATGGTGTCGGCTACGCACTCGGCTCGGCGATGGATGCTCCGACCACGCTCGCTATCGCGGAGATCGATAGCGAGGGAGCGGCGACGTACCGATTCGTCTTCGACGGGACATCCGCCACGCTTGTGACACCCGAGCAGGCCATCGCGGCTGTCGGAGAGGACTGCCGCGTGCTGCACGTAGGCACCCTGGCCCTGGTGATAGAACCGCTGGCCGAAGCAACCCGCGCAGTAGTGCAGGCTGCTGGGCCGGAGCGCATCGTCATGGTGGATCCGAATTGCCGCCCGGCCGTGATGGCTGGATCACGAGTATTCGAATCGACGTTGGAGGCCGTGATGACGCGCGCCGACGTCGTGAAGGTCAGTGGCGACGATCTGGCTTTCCTGTACCCGGGTGAGCGTCCGTCGACAGCGGCCGAGCAGATCCATATGCGCAGCGGAGCAACGGTCCTGTTCACCGATGGCGCGAATTCGGTCGAAGTCATCTGTGCTGGGGGCAAAGAAGTGCTTCCGGTGCCCTCGGTGGCTGTTGTCGACACCGTCGGCGCCGGTGATTCGTTCAGCGGTGGCTTCCTGGCCCATTGGCTGCGGCACGCCTGGGGTCGCGAAGAGTTGAGCGATGTGGGCAAGGTGACCGATGCTGCTCAGTTCGGCATCACCGTTGCAGGCATCACGTGTCAGCGGGCCGGGGCGGATCCGCCGTTTACTTCGGAAGTGTCGTGATCGATTTCGTGGTCTAGGTTCGGAGCATGGAGAAACTGCCCGGCGCATTACTGCGCTTTCGAGTTATGGCGTACGTCACCGGTGTGGTGCTCGGTGTGCTCACCGTGTGGCTCGTGATCGGGTACGGATTCCTTGACTACGCCAACACCGAGGTCAAGCCCGATCTCTACCGATGGCTGTGGACCGCGCATGGATGGCTGTACGTGGTGTATCTCATCGCGGGNGTGGATCTGTGTTTCCGCATCAAGTTATCGGTGATTCGAACGCTGGCGGTGCTTCTCGCCGGAACCATTCCCTTCATGAGTTTTGTCGCCGACTATCAGCTGCACAAGTACGTACGGACCCGCGGCCTAGGCCCGAGCGAGTGACCCACAAGGAGCGTCCTACGGAAGCGACCAATCGATCGGTTCGGCTCCGAGGTCTTCAAGCATCTCGTTCGCGCGGCTGAAGGGTCGCGATCCGAAAAATCCACGATCAGCGGACATCGGGCTGGGGTGGGGGCTTGCGATGACAGGTGCGTCATCGAAGAGCCCGGACGCGGTCTGTGCGTCCTTGCCCCACAAGATCGCCACCACCGGTTGATCGGGACGTGCGGCGATCGCTGTGATCGCTGCTTCGGTGAATTCCTCCCAGCCGTGACCCCGGTGGCTTCCCGGTTGTCCCTGTTGGACGGTGAGCACACGATTCAGCAGAAGCACACCCTGGGTAGTCCACGGCGTGAGGTCGCCGCTGCTGGGTGCTGCAACGCCGAGATCGGCCGTGAGTTCGGTGTAGATGTTGGTGAGACTTCGGGGAATGGGTCGGACGTCCGGGGCGACGGAAAACGACAGACCGACGGCGTGCCCGGGTGTCGGGTATGGATCTTGACCGACGATCACGACGCGGACGTCGTTCAACGGCTGGGTAAGGGCGCGAAGAATGTGATTGCCCGCCGGTGCCCATGGTCGATTGGCCGCGGATTCGGCGCGCAGGAACTCTCCGATGGATGCGAGGTTGTCTCGTTGCCCGGTCATGTCGGGGATCCAGGATTCGTGAACGAGATCGTCGAGTTGCTGCGCCACAGCGACACCCTTGCAGACCGCGGCCACCGGTGGGCAACGTCAGGCGGAATGCACAGAGACGTCCGTTGCCTTCACGCTCGCCCAGATCTCTCGCCCGGGCGCGATACCGAGTTCGGCAACGGCTGCCGGGGTGATCGCCGCGGATAGCGGCGGAGGTCCGGCAAGGTCGACCCGCACATGCTCGCCGTGGGCGTCGACCCGGGTCACCGATGTCCGCCAGACGTTCCGCGCGCTGCCCTCGGGTTTCCCGGTGTGCAAGGAGATCGCCTGTGGTCGAATCACGGCCACCACGGTGCCGTCGGTCTCGACGCTGGTGATCAACTCGCCCCCCGCATCGCACGCGATCACCCCGTTTCTGGCAACACCGCGCACGAGCGTGACCCCCAGAACCGTCGCGAGGTATTCGGTGCGGGGCTCGCGGGCGACGACCGCCGTGGGTCCCTCCTGGGTGACGCGGCCGTCTTCGAGGACGACGATGCGATCCGCGAGTACGAGTGCGTCCACCGGGTCGTGGGTGACGATGACGGTGCCGTGCTGGAACTGCTGCAGAAAGCTGCGTAGTTCAGCACGCACCGCTTGCTTCGTGGACGCGTCGAGTGCGGCCAGGGGTTCGTCGAGAAGGAGAAGGTGTGGACTGGTGGCCAGGGCTCGCGCGAGGGCGACTCGTTGTGCTTGCCCCCCGGACAGTTCGTTGGGCTTGTGATCGAGCAGGTCGGTCAAGCCGAGCGCAGCGATCCATTCGCCCTCGGGTGTGATGCCGAGGTTCTTCGGACCGAAGGCGATGTTCTGGCGGACCGTCATGTGAGGAAACAGCAGGTAGTCCTGAAACAGCACTCCGACGCGTCGGTGCTCGGGTGGAAGAAAGATCGCTCGCGCCGGCTCGTCGACGGAGGTCGACTCGATGCGTATGTAGCCGTCGTCGACGGCCCGCAAACCAGCAATAGCGGCGAGCAGCGTGCTCTTGCCGGCGCCGTTCGGCCCGAGGAGAGCCACCGTCTCTCCCGCTTGGCAGGTGAGTTCCGCGTCGATCGTGACGGTGCCGACGGTGGTGGTGATCTGTGCGGCCAGACTCATGATCTGCTCCCTAGGAAACGGCCACGAAGGGAGATCAGAACGGTCAGCGACACGGCGAGCAGCACCAGACTCAGGGCCAGCGCCTCATCCCTGCTCACTTCCAGTGCCGAGTAGACCGCCAGGGGAAGGGTCTGGGTGACTCCGGGAAAATTCCCTGCGAACGTGATCGTCGCTCCGAATTCCCCGAGGGCTCGTGCCCAAGCGAGCACGATGCCGGCGACGAGTGAAGCGGAGATCATCGGCACAGTGATCCGGAAGAAGACAGTGCGCGGAGGCGCCCCCAGCGTGCGTGCGGCCATTTCGAAGCGTGGGTCGATTCCGCGGAGCGCTCCTTCCACCGTGAGTACCAGAAATGGCAGGGCGACGAACGCTTCGGCCATCACCACGCCCGCGGTACTGAAGGGGAGTTGGATGCCGAACCAGTCATACAGGTACTGACCGAGCAACCCGCGCCTACCGAAGGCCGTCAGCAGAGCCACTCCACCCACCACGGGCGGAAGAACCAACGGAAGCAGCACCACGCCACGGACCAGGCGTTGGCCGCGGAACTCGCGTCTGGCCAGAACCCACGCGAGCGGCACGCCGAGAATCGTGGCGACGGCAGCCGCCAGAATCGACGAGACCAAAGACAAGCGCAAGGCTTCGATGGCCCTCGGGCTCGCGAGGAGCTCCGGGAGCTCAGACCACGGGGTTTCCCGCAACAGTCCGGCCAGCGGAATCAACAAAAANGCCAACGCGANGAATGCCAGCACCATCACCAGTGACGGCGCCTGCGCCTGGGCTCGTTTGTGCTGGCGTTCGCGTTGGCCATTGCTCGTTCTCACGGGGTCCCGAACCCCCACGATCGAAGAATCGACTGACCATCGTCGCTGAGAACGAAGTCCACAAACTCCGTCGCGAGATCCCGAGAGCTGTCGCCTGCGGTGGCAGTAACGGCGATCGGGTAGGAGTTGATCACGTTGGACTCACTCGAAATGTCAACGCCGTGAACTCCGTCTCCGGCGGCCGTGATGTCGGTGCGATAGACGATGCCGGCATCGGCTTCGTCCTGGATGACCTTCGTCAGCACGGCGCGGACATCGCGTTCCAGGCTGGCAGGCACCACAGACAGAGCGTTCGCATCGAACAGACGCTGCGTGGCGGCGCCGCAGGGAACTGGAACGTCGCACACGACGATGGTGATGTCGGGATGTGCGAGCTCGTCGAGGCGGCTGATTTGGGCGGGATTGTTCGGCGGGACGGCGATGGCCAGTGTGTTCGTTGCGAAGAGTTCTGGTTGCTCGACGGTGCCTGCCTGGACGGCTCGATCCATGGCTTCTGATGATGCGGCAGCGAAAACATCGACGGGTGCACCGGCAGCGAGCTGCTCTGCGAGCGTGGAGCTGCCAGCGAAATTGAACCGCACCGCGATGCCGGGATTGTCTCGCTCGAAGGCGGCGCCGAGCGCAGTGAACGAATCCGTCAACGAAGCGGCAGCGGAGACGGTGATCGTGTTTGTGTTGTCGCTGGAGCAGGCAGTGAGCCCGAACAACGCTGCCACCAGCACACACGCCGCACGTTTCACGCAGTGTCCACGATGACGTTCGTGGACTTGACGCTCGCGGCAGCGCGCACACCCGGTTCGATTCCGAGGTCCTCGACCGCCTCCCTGCTCAGCAGCGAGATGACACGGTGCGGGCCGGACTGGATCTCGACAAGTGCCATCACGCCGTCCTTCTCTACACGGGTGACAATGCCGGGGAATCGGTTGCGGGCGGACACGTTGAGGTGAGGAAGTTCCGGTGCGGCTTCGCGCATCAGGCGTGCGACGTCAGACCCGAGCACGGTGGCCGGCCCGGCGTTCGACGTGGATGTGAGGCGACCGGAGTCGATCCACCGGCGGACGGTGTCGTCACTCACTCCAAGGAGTGCGGCTGCTTCACTAATCCGTAAGTGCGTCATAAAACAGTAGATTAATTCGAATATCGTCTTTATTCAAGGAAGATTATCCGATTATGAGTATTTTTAGAGCANGTGACTCTTCCTCGACGGGTGGATGCGCGCATTCGCGGTTAATCTGAGAAAGGAAGGGAGTGAGCAGATGTCTGCAGCCGCCATTTGGGCGATTGTCGCGGCGGTCGCGCTGGGTATCGAGATTTTCACTCTCGACCTCACCTTCGGCCTCATCGCCATCGGTGCGNTCGCGGGCGCAGGCGTCAGCCTCATCGGAGCCCCGCTGTGGGCCTCTGTCGTCGTGGCGGCGGCTGTCTCACTTGCGGGGATCATGTTCGTCCGACCGATCGCTCTGCGTCACCTACGTCGCATGCCCAAGGGGGCCCGAACCGGAGTCGACGCATTGCCGGGGGTCGAAGGCTATGCGTTGACGGAAATCACCGAACGCGATGGCCGGATGAAGTTGCGCGGTGAGGAATGGACAGCGCGCCTGGATCCGGACATCACCCTTGAGCCTGTCGGATCGGGAACCAAACTTGTCGTCACCCGGATCGACGGGGCAACTGCCCTTGTCCACCCCATCGACTAACGAACAAGCGGCCGTCAACAGACGGTCGTCAACAGACCAACGGTCAAAGGAGAAGAAATCAGATGATCGCATTCATCAGCGGTGTCGTCTTCGCACTCATCGTCGTCGCCCTCTTGCTGTGGCGGACGATCGTGATCGTCAACCAGGCCAGCTCCGCCATCATCGAACGCTTCGGTCGCTACCAACGCACCCTGACGCCAGGTCTGAGCATCCTGGTGCCGTTCGTGGATCGGATTCGCGAGCGAGTGGATATGCGTGAGCAAGTCGCCTCGTTCCCTCCGCAGCCGGTGATCACCGAAGACAACCTGGTTGTCTCCATCGACACNGTCGTGTACTTCCAGGTGACCGACCCGAAGGCGGCCACGTACGAAATCTCCAGCTACATCGTCGGTATCGAGCAATTGACCGTGACGACTCTTCGTAACGTCATCGGGTCGATGGATCTGGAAGAGACTCTGACCTCGCGTGACGCGATCAACGGTCAACTCCGGGGAGTCCTTGACGAAGCCACGGGTCGCTGGGGCATCCGCGTGAACCGAGTCGAACTGAAGGCTATTGATCCACCGCCGTCCGTCCAAGAGTCGATGGAAAAGCAATTGAAAGCCGAGCGTGAACGACGCGCGGCGATCTTGACGGCAGAAGGTGAAAAGCAGTCGGCCATTTTGACCGCAGAGGGCGCCAAACAGTCCGCCGTCCTTACCGCGCAGGGACAGGCCGAAGCAGAGGTTCTCCGCGCCGAGGCGGACGCGAAGGCGCAGGTCATTCGAGCCGATGGTGAAGCTGCTGCGGTCGAGAAGGTCTACAGCGCACTGCACGAGGCGGATCCCACGTCGTCCGCTCTCGCGCACCGGTATCTCGAGACGCTCCCAGAGATCGCGAACGGTGAGGCGAGCAAGGTGTGGGTCGTGCCGAGCGAACTGACGTCCGTCGTTCAGGGCCTGAAAGAAGGATTCACAAAGTAGGTGATGAGCGCCAGCAGCGCGCGATCACAGGAGCGGCGAGCGCGGCGGCACCGACCGCCACAATGACGCCAGCCGTCGCCGTGACGCCGGCTTCTAAGTTCACATCGGTCTGAGCGCTAATTGCTACCAGGGCGCTGAGGGCACACAGCCCGGCCAGCACGATGAAGTCAGCTCGTCCGACAGGCGCGGGCGCATTTGCCCGCATTGCCGTGCGGGCGAGAGCCAGAATGGCGATCCACACCAGAACGAACGCCACGAACACTCGCGGCTCACTCAATCCAGTGATGATCGGAATCGCGACCGTTACCACGGCGAGCAGGACCGAGACGCCCCGACGTACCACTGCATTGCGTGACCAGGCGCGCACGGTGTCCTCGCTGCGCTGTTGATCGAGATCGGCCAGGGCGTTGTTGCGATCCACGGCTTCTTTGGCCATGTACTTGGCGTCATCGAACATCTAGTGACCCTTGGTGAGATAGGGGTCGTGAAGGTACGCGTCGATCAGCTCTCGAGCTGCCGCCTCGGTTGAATCGTCCCACGGGCCGCCGTCGAGAGCCTCGAGGAACTGCTGTGCCCGCTCGGACTGGGCGGGAGCTGCCGAACTGACGACCTGCCCTAGTTGCTCTCGAAGGTCCATAACCGCAGTCTGTCACTGGCAGGATGATCTCGGGCTTATGGCATCGGGTAGCGGGGCGTAGCGGCCCGTGCGACAGGAAGTGGGGAGGAATCATGGGTTGGGTTCTCCTAGCCGGGGCAATCGCTTTCGAGGTTTTCGGAACGGTCATGCTCAAGGTGAGCGATGGATTTTCAAAGTGGCTTCCGTCGACGGGGGTGGTCATCGGCTACATCGTCTCCTTCGTTCTGTTGGCTTTCGCGCTGCGGACGATCGGATTGAGTACTGCCTATGCGATCTGGGCCGGGGTCGGAACCGTGGGCGTCGTGCTTGCGGGGGTCTTGATATTCGGCGAGCACCTGTCGGTGATGGCCATCGTCGGAATCGGATTGGTCGTGATCGGCGTTGTCCTACTGAACCTCGCCGTACCGCACTAGCAAGCCAGTGGCGGGAGAGCATCCGCTACGAAAGAATCACNCGGTGAGCAATCGTCTGAGTGACGCAACCTCTCCGTACCTGCTGCAGCACGCACAGAACCCGGTGGACTGGTGGGAGTGGGGAGAGGATGCCTTCGACGAGGCACGACGCCGTGGTGTTCCGATTTTCTTATCCATCGGGTACTCCGCCTGTCATTGGTGCCACGTCATGGCGCACGAATCGTTCGAGGACGAAACCATCGCGGCGCAGGTGAACGAGAACTTCGTCGCGATCAAGGTCGACCGTGAAGAGCGTCCGGACATCGACGCTGTTTACATGGATGCCACAGTGGCGATGACCGGGCACGGTGGATGGCCGATGACCGTCTTCCTCGATCACGACGCCCGACCCTTCTTCGCGGGCACGTATTTCCCACCGGCACCCCGACACCAAATGCCGTCGTTCCCGCAGGTGTTGCACGCGATCGTCGACACCTGGATGACTCGCCGAACAGAGGTGGAAGAGTCGAGTCAGCGCATTGTGGAAGCGCTGTCGAAACGGCAGTGGGACGTCGGTGATGCGGCAGTGCCAACCCTGGAGCACCTAGATGCCGCGGCTGCTTCCTTACTGAATGATTTCGATGACGCTCACGGTGGATTCGGTGGCGCGCCAAAATTTCCACCATCCATGGTGCTGGAGTTTCTGATCGGGTACCAAGCTCTGCCGGGGGCAGCCCACGGTGAGAGCGCGTATCGCATGGTGGATCGAACCTTGACGGCGATGGCGCGGGGTGGCATGTATGACCAACTCGGCGGTGGCTTCGCTCGATACAGCGTCGACGAACACTGGACCGTGCCCCACTTCGAGAAGATGCTCTACGACAACGCACTTCTTCTTCGCGTGTATCTGCATTGGTGGCGCTTGGCCGGATCCTCGTTGGCTGAACGGGTAGTGCGCGAGACTGCCGAGTTTCTTCTGCGCGACTTGCGAACGCCCGAGGGAGGCTTCGCCTCCGCCTTGGATGCAGATAGCGAGGGCGTGGAGGGCAAGTTCTATGCGTGGACGCCGCAGCAATTAGTCGATTGTTTGGGCGAAACAGACGGGGTGTGGGCCGCTGAGGTGTTGTCGGTGACCGAGGCGGGCACCTTCGAGCACGGCACTTCCACACTCCAATTGCTCAACGATCCGGACGATCTGGCTCGGTGGGAATCTGTTCGCGAACGGCTCTGGCGTGAGCGGGAAAACCGCGTTCATCCAGGCCGCGACGACAAGATCGTGGCCGCGTGGAATGGCATGGCGATCGCCGCACTTGCCGAGGCCGGCCAATTGTTCGACGAGCCGTCGTGGGTCGAGGCCGCCACGGCAGCCGCCGACCTGCTCATCGCGGTCCACCTTGGAGCCGCCGGCAACGATCGCCTCTGCAGGACGTCACGAGCGGGAAAACACGGAAGCAACCTCGGTGTCCTCAGCGACTACGCCGGTGTGGCGGAGGGGCTTGTTGTGCTGCACCAGGTGACCGGGGAGGCAGCGTGGTTGGACCTGGCCGGAACGTTGCTCGATGTGGCGGTGCGGCGCTTCGGCGACCCAGAGGGCGGCTTCTTCGACACGGCGGATGACGCCCCCGCACTGGTCCGTCGACCGAAGGATCCAGCGGACAGTGCCGAACCGTCGGGGTGGCTCGCTGCGGCCCACGCGTTGATCGGATACGCGGCCCTCACGGGATCNGGCGAACACCGGGNGGTCGCCGAACGCTCACTCGGGATCCTCTCNCACCTTTCTGATCGCGCTCCGCGTGCCGTCGGGTGGGGTTTGGCCGCTGCAGCGGCACTCATCGCCGGTCCGCTTCAGATAGCGGTCGTCGACGCCGGAGACGGCGAGGGCAAGGCCCTGGCCGATATCTCGTGGAGATCCGTCCTGCCGGGCACCGTGGTGGTGTGGGGAGCGGGCGATGATGAGCAGCCCCTGCTCCACGACCGTTCGATGGTCGACGGTGCTCCAGCGGCGTACGTCTGTCGAGAATTTGTATGTGACGCGCCTGTGACCGACGTAACGGACCTGGCCCTCGCCGTCCGNGCCGAGATTCCTCCCGCGTCNTGGCCTTAGGGGGGTAGCCTGGGCGGGCGCCGCTCCGGGTGGCGCGGGAAGGATCCACAGTGGGCGTGTCTGATCTCGTCTATGGCGCGTACGAGAGGCGCCTGAACGCGCAACTGAAGGACGCCTTCGCGGCGGGTCGGACCCCCAAGCACGTCGGCGTCATCCTCGACGGAAATAGACGGTGGGCAACAGCGCAGGGCTCCTCCTCCTCTGTTGGTCATGCTGCCGGAGCTGCCAAGATCGTCGATTTCCTCGGCTGGTGCGATGACGCGGATGTTGAGGTGGTCACTCTGTGGCTGCTGTCGACGGACAACCTGGCGCGACCAGAACCGGAGCTGGAGGCGCTGCTCGCGATCATCGAGGAAACGGTCGCCGGCCTGGTGGGCCAAGGACGGTGGCGATTGCATCCGGTGGGTGCTCTGGATCTGCTCCCGGATCACACCGCGCGGGTGCTAAAGGAAGCACAGGAAGCCACCGCAGGTATTGACGGATCGCTTGTCAACGTTGCGGTGGGGTACGGCGGCCGTCGTGAAGTAGTAGACGCTGTTCGATCGCTGTTGAACGAGCACGCGGATCAAGGAACACCCCTCGACGAGCTCGCCCAACTATTGGACGTCGAGCACATCGCCGATCACCTCTACACCAAGGGACAACCCGATCCGGATCTCGTGATCCGAACATCGGGAGAGCAGCGTCTTTCTGGATTCCTGATGTGGCAGAGCGCTCACTCAGAGTTCTATTTCTGCGAAGCGTTCTGGCCAGATTTTCGTCGAGTTGACTTCCTGCGCGCTCTGCGCGCCTTCGCAGAACGGCAGCGACGTTTCGGCGTATGAGTAATCGAGGTGTGCCCGGACCTGAGGGGCCGAATGCCGATGTGGCTCGGCGGGTGGACCCCAACGCGGATCCGCTGTTCAAGCGTCCACTCCTTGTGGTGCTTATTCTCGCGGGTGTCGGCGGCATGCTCGACGCTGACGACTACCTGACCTACGGAGTCTTCACGGCCAACCAAGCGGGCAACATGGTGTTGCTGTGGCTCAAGATTCTCGAAGAGCCTGGTGTCGCACTCCTGTCCTTGAGTTCGATCGTGGGGTGCACCCTCGGCATCGCCTCCGTCGTGTTCATCAGGAGCCGATCGTGGTGGCCCATCGGGGACCGTGGTTCGCGGCTCCTGCTGTTCACCGCGGCGATCGTCCTGTTGGTGACCTCGGTCATCGGCGGACGCGTGTTCGATCCGAGAGCCGAACTGACCGCTCACCAGTTAGACCTCTGGGTAGCGGACTGGTGGGGTGCCATCCTGTCCATTTCCTTGTCCGCGTTCTCATTGGGCCTGCTCGCCACGATCTTTGTGTGGGCCGGTCAGCACAAGACCGCGGTGATCGCGGCGACGGGTCCGTTTCTCGACGCGGCTCGGTACGCGACCGCAAGCGCGATCCACAAGGTGCCGGAGTATCGACTCAAATGGCGGGCACTGATTGCCTTTCCCGTGGCGTGGAGCCTCGGTGCGATGGTCGTGGGACTGACGTCGCTCGACCGACCAGTGATCACCTTGATCGCGGTCGTGATCATCGCGTTGACGGGGGCTCTGGCGCGGCGTGTCGACTCCGACAACTCCACGCCGTCCCCCTAGCGTTTTGATTGCAGGCCGGACAGTGTCCGGTGAGCTCCGTTCCCGTCCGGCGAGGAGAGTGTGTGCAGTCGAACTCCCGGAGGACCTTCGTCCTCGACACGTCCGTGCTTCTGTCCGACCCGCGAGCACTGGTGAGGTTCGACGAACACGATGTAGTGGTTCCTGTCGTTGTCGTCACCGAGTTGGAAGCCAAGCGAAGCCACCCCGAACTCGGCTATTTCGCCCGCCAAGCGTTGCGGCTGATGGACGAATTGCGGATGAAGCACGGCCGGCTCGACGAACCGCTTCCCGTCGGCGAGTCCGGGGGGACGGTGCGGGTGGAGTTGAACCACACCGATGTCGAATCTCTCCCCTCCGGTCTTCGACTCGGGGATAACGACACGCGAATTTTGGCGGTCGCGCGGAATTTGGCCAACGACGGTGCGGATGTCGTGCTCGTCAGCAAGGACTTGCCGATGCGCGTGAAAGCGTCGTCGGTCGGACTCGCGGCCGAGGAGTACCGCGCCGAGTTGGCCATCGAGTCCGGATACACCGGAACCCACGAGATGGAGGTTGCCGGAACCGACCTCGATCGGCTGTTCGAAGACGGCGTGATCGACCTGGACGAAGCCCGCGACCTTCCCTGCCACTGTGGCCTGGTCCTGTTGTCGGATCGGGGCAGCGGGTTGGCTCGCGTGACCGCGGACAAGCGGGTCCGCCTTGTGCGCGGTGATCGGGAGGCTTTCGGCATTAGAGGTCGAAGCGCGGAACAGCGGATCGCTTTGGACCTGCTGATGGACCCCGAGGTGGGCATCGTGTCTCTGGGTGGCCGAGCGGGAACGGGCAAGAGCGCGCTGGCCCTGTGCGCTGGATTGGAGTCGGTCCTGGAGCGGCGCCAACACCGCAAGGTCATCGTGTTTCGCCCGCTCTATGCCGTCGGTGGTCAGGATTTGGGTTACCTGCCGGGTACCGAGAACGAGAAGATGTCGCCGTGGGGGCAGGCCGTTTTCGACACGCTGAATGCAGTGACAACGTCCGAGGTGGTGGATGAGATCACGGACCGGGGAATGCTCGAAGTTCTCCCTCTCACGCACATTCGGGGTCGGTCACTGCACGATGCGTTCGTCATCGTCGACGAAGCCCAGTCCTTGGAGAGGAACGTCTTGTTGACCGTTCTCTCCCGCATTGGAGCAGACAGCCGTGTGGTTCTGACGCACGATGTCGGTCAACGCGACAACCTGCGCGTCGGGCGTTTCGACGGCGTGGTCGCCGTCGTCGAGAAACTCAAGGGCCATCCGTTGTTCGCTCACGTCACGTTGACCCGCTCCGAGCGCTCGCCGATCGCCGCCCTGGTGACGGAGCTGTTGGAGGACGGAACCCTCTAAGCGTCACTACGAGGGTGAGTGACTTTCTTCACACCTCACGTCACATTGATCGTGCAATGCCTGAAATGCCCTATTTGCCTAACATTGACGGCCGGTTCCCGCGTGACAATTTCGACATCGCGAGGCACGGTAGAGGCAATGACTAGTCACACATCGCGCTGCGCTTCGCCTCACACCGCTCGAGTCTCTGCCACTCGGGTCTCTGCCGCTCGCCCGTTCAGGCGCGCGATGCGGATCGCCGCCCCGACGATCCTTGTTGCGGCGATCCTGCCCGTAGGGGTTGCGACGAGTGCCCACGCCGACGAGGAGATCAATCCATCGCTAAGCGTCGAGGCCGCAACGGTGGTGGACCTGGACGGCAACCCGATCCCGGTGTCCGAGGATCCGGGCGTCCCCGGCGGTGTCTCGCAGAATGCTGGCGTCGCGCAGACTCCGGCCGGCGAAGCCGGGGGTGGTGCCGGTGCCTCGGGCGACTTGAGGCACGCGCTGGGATCGAAACAGTCCCGGGACATGAAGGGGTACGAACCGTCGCTGTACCGAGGCGAATGGTTCATGCCTAAGAAGGAGCATCGCCGCCGCTGCATCATGGACCGGGAGTCCAACAACTTGTACCGTGCGGTCAGCGCGGGCGGGAAGTATCGGGGCGCGTACCAGATGAACCGCGCCCTAGCCATCGGTGCGACGCACATGATGATGAAAGAAGTTCGCAAAGAGATGGGCAAGCCAGGCGTCCGAGCACTGAAGCGATTGCGCGAGATTCCGACGCAGCAGTGGAACCGTTATTGGCAAGATCGAGCGTTTTGGACCATTTGGCGCAAAGGTAAGGGTTCCTTTCACTGGCGCCACACGATTCCGGGGACGCGCTGTTAGCTCGCTCGNNANGTANGGGCTAGTGCGATGTGGGCGGCCCTACCGGGATAGACGTGGTGATCGGCCGAAGCGTCTCGGCAAAGAAGTCGTTCCCTTTGTCGTCCACCACGACGAATGCGGGAAAGTCGACAACCTCGATGCGCCACACGGCCTCCATGCCCAACTCAGGAAAATCGAGCACCTCGACCTTGGTGATGTTGTCCTGGGCGAGACGGGCAGCGGGGCCGCCAATGGAACCGAGGTAGAAGCCCCCGTTCTCGTTGCACGCGGTGGTCACCGCAGGGCTGCGGTTCCCCTTCGCCAACATGACGAAGGAACCGCCCGCCTTTTGGAATTGGTCGACGTACGAGTCCATCCGGCCGGCCGTTGTCGGGCCGAAGGAGCCGGACGCATAGCCCTCGGGCGTCTTCGCCGGGCCGGCGTAGTACACCGCGTGGTCCTTGAGGTAGTCAGGTAGCGGCTCCCCGCGATCCAACATCTCCTTGATTCGAGCGTGCGCAAGGTCACGGGCGACGACGAGGGGACCGGTGAGTGACACCCGCGTCTTCACCGGCAGTGTCGACAAGGTCGCGCGGATGCGATCCATGGGTTCGGTGAGATCTAGCCGGACGACATCGTTGTCGAGGTGATCGTCGGTGATGTCGGGGAGGAAGCGTGCGGGGTCGGGTTCGAGTTGCTCGAGGAACGCGCCTTCCGGTGTGATCTTTGCGAGTGCTTGACGATCCGCCGAGCAGGACACCGCTATACCGACGGGACATGACGCCCCGTGCCGCGGCAGTCGAATGACTCGAACGTCGTGGCAGAAGTACTTGCCCCCGAATTGAGCCCCGATGCCGAACTGCTGCGTCATGTGCAGGACGTCGGCTTCCATGGCGAGGTCGCGGTAGCCGTGTCCCGCGTCGGTTCCGTGGATGGGCAAATCGTCGAGGTAGTGCGCGCTGGCTAACTTGGCTGTCTTCAGCGTGTGCTCCGCACTGGTGCCGCCGACCACGATCGCCAGGTGGTACGGAGGGCAGGCTGCGGTACCGATCAGGCGGAGTTTCTCGTCGAGAAAGGCCGCGAAGGTCTCCGGTTTTAAGAGCGCGGTCGTTTCCTGGAACAGGAAGCTCTTATTGGCGCTGCCACCGCCCTTGGCGATAAAAAGAAACTCGTACGTGTTCTCGTGCCCGGCGTGCGTGTCCGCGTAAATCTCGATCTGCGCGGGAAGGTTGCTACCGGTGTTGCGCTCCTTCCACATGCTCAGCGGTGATAGTTGTGAGTACCGCAGGTTGAGATTTCGGTACGCGTCGAAGACGCCACGACTGATGTGCTCCTCGTCTTGACCGGTGGTCCAGACGTTCTGACCGCGCTTGCCCATGACGATCGCGGTGCCGGTGTCCTGGCACATCGGCAAGACCCCGCCGGCGGAGATGTTGGCGTTCTTCAGCAGATCGAGAGCGACGAAGCGATCGTTGGGGCTGGCTTCGGGGTCATCGAGGATGGAGGCTAGTTGTGCCAGGTGATCGGGGCGAAGCAAGTGCGAGATGTCGTGGAACGCCTCGTAGGTGAGCAATCGCAAAACTTCGGGCTCGATGGACACGAACGAGCGCCCACCGGCGTCAACAACGTTGATTCCCTCGGAGGTGACAAGCCGATAAGGGGTTTCGCTGCCGCCGGACTCCCGGGGCAGCAGATCGGTGTAAGAGAAATCCGTCACGACGCCAGCGTAAGCCCGCGAAGGCGTGGGAGGAGGCCCATCAGTGAGCCGATCGGGTGGCGTCAGTCACCACGACCACCGAAATCCACGGCGGCGTACGTCGACAACTTCGCGAGGCGGTGTTCACTGCGGACATCACGAATGGTGCCGCTCTTGCTGCGCATAACGATCGAATGAGTCGTGGGTCCATCGCGCGTATATCGAACCCCCTCCATGATCTCCCCGTCCGTGATGCCGGTTGCGCAGAAGAAGATGTTCTCTCCAGAGACCAGATCGGCCGTGGTGAGCACCCGATCCAGATCATGACCGGCCTCGAGGGCAGCGCGTCGCTCAGCCTCGTCTCGGGGCCAGAGACGACCCTGAATGCTTCCTCCGAGACAACTCATCGCGCAGGCCGCGATGATTCCCTCAGGAGTTCCACCGATACCGGCGAGCACGTCGACACCCGTTCCCTCCCGAGCCGCCATGACGGCGCCGGCAACGTCACCGTCCACGATGAACTTGATGCGCGCGCCGGACGCCCGAACATCGTCGACGAGCGAGTCATGGCGGGGTCGGTCGAGAATGCACACGGTTAGATCGGCGACCCGCTCACCCTTCGCTCGAGCAATCTGCTGGAGGTTCCACTCGATCGGAGCCGTGATGTCGATCGCGTCAACACAGTCAGGCCCGACGACGAGCTTTTGCATATAGAAAACCGCGCTGGGATCGAACATCGCACCGCGCTCGGCTACCGCGATGACGGAGATAGCGTTGGGCATCCCTTTTGCTGCGAGAGTTGTTCCGTCAATGGGGTCGACCGCGACATCGACTTCTGCACCGCTGCCATCTCCGACGCGCTCCCCGTTGAACAACATGGGTGCAGCGTCCTTTTCGCCCTCACCGATGACGACGACCCCGTCCATCGAGACGCTGCTGACCAGTGTTCGCATCGCGTTCACTGCGGCACCATCGGCGCCGTTCTTGTCCCCACGGCCAACCCAACGGGCCGCGGTCATGGCGGCGGCTTCGGTGACCCGGACGAGCTCGAGGGCCAGGTTGCGATCTGGCGCCTCGGGGGCTCGCTCGTTCATTCGTTCAGCGTAGTGAGCCGCGATGGGCGGGTACTAGTCATCCGGGCCAGCCACCCGTGCTGTCCAGCGGCGCCTCTGTCGCGGGAAGCGCCGAAATGCCGCATGATGACGAAATGAGCATTCCCGAGCCGACCGGGCGCCGCAATCGTGGCTTGAAGCAAAGCGTCGGCGACATGCTCCGCTCGATGGTGGTGGTGCTCGCCGTGGTCGGAGCCATCCTGCTCGTGACCTGGCGCCCTCAGCCAGCCGCGGTAAAAGCGGTCACGCTCGAGCCGCTCGTGACGCTCGCGAGTGGCCAGGCTTCTTTCCCGGTGCTCGTTGTGGATTTCGATGCGCAACCCACGAGCGTTCGGTGGGCGTCGACTCCTGCTTCAGACGGTGAGATCGTCTGGCATGTCGGGTATGTGACGGACGAGGGCGGGTACCTGCAGCTGTCGCAATCGTCCGCCGAGGGTGACCTGTACCTCGAGGAGCAGACGTCCGAGGGTGTGGTGCTGGAGGACTTCTCCGACCTGCCCGCGCTGGTGCAGTCGCTCACCGCGGAGGGCTGGGTGCCGCTCGAAGGTCTCGGCGACGACGGCCGTCGCTCACTGGTGCGCACCAACGACGGATCGACGACGGTGATCAGCGGAACCGGCAGTTGGGGTCAGGTGGGGGACGCCGCCCGCAACCTCGTGCTCCCGTAGCGCGTGCGTCTACTCCTGCGTCGAATCGCCGGCCTGGGATGTGGCATCTTCATCGTCGCTGTCCTCGGCAGCAGCATCAAGCACCGCTTGCGCATTCTCGAGCCATGCTGTGCACACCTGAGCCGCTTCTTCACCGCGATTCCACAAAGCCAGTGACTCTTCCAAAGTGAGCCCCCCGGCCTCGAGTTTCGCAACGATCTCCGCCAGTTCGTCGCGGGCTTGTTCGAATGTTGGTTCGCTCACGATGCAGCCTCCTCGGTAACGCTGGCATGAAATGCGCCATGTTGAACGGTGATGGTGACGAGATCGCCCGGGGTCGTGTTGCTCGCATCGCGCACGACGGATCCGTCCGTGCCTTGAACGACGGCGTAGCCGCGATCGAGCGTTGCTGCGGGGGACAAGCTGCGTGCACGTGCGCGCAAGTGTGAAACGTCGCTCGTCCACGATTCGATGCGATGAAGGAGAGTGCGTCGCGT
>FUFK010037674.1_pt1 | contig 59474 bp, 48 predicted proteins | sample 1021851 | NCBI WGS metagenome assembly FUFK01 (sample SAMEA51879418, study PRJEB19060) | metagenome
GCCACTTCAGTGAGGTTGTGCGGAGGGATTCGAGTGGCCATTCCAACAGCAATACCGTCGCTCCCGTTGAGCAACAAGTTAGGGAGCCGGGCCGGCAAAACAGAAGGCTCCTGTTCGGAATCATCGAAGTTAGGCTGGAAGTCAACGGTGCTCTTGTTGATGTCGTCAAGCATGTGCTTGGCAATTCGATCTAAGCGACTTTCGGTGTACCGCATGGCGGCAGGTGGGTCGCCGTCAATGGAACCGAAGTTGCCCTGGCCGTCGACGAGAGGATAACGCAAGGAAAATTCCTGAGCCATACGAACCATGGTGTCGTAGATGGACTGGTCACCGTGCGGGTGGTATTTACCCATGACTTCACCCACGGAACGGGCGGATTTGCTGAACTTCTTTTCAGCCGTATGGCCGCCTTCGAACATGCCGTAGAGCACACGCCTGTGTACGGGCTTGAGGCCGTCCCTCGCATCGGGCAAGGCACGCCCGATGATGACGGACATGGCGTAATTGATGTAGGAATTCTTCATTTCCGTATTCAATGAATGGTTCAGGATGATTTCCCCTGGACCAGCGTCGCCTTGGTCGCCTTGTTGTGTTTCGTCCTCAGATGTCAAGGTTGGTCACCTCCTTTGCGTGTCGCTCGATAAAGGCCCGGCGTTCGGGAACATCCTCGCCCATGAGGGTCTCAAACATGCGGTTGGTCTCCTCCGCTTCCTTCACCGTAACCTTGAGCATCGTACGCGTTTCTGGGTTCATGGTGGTCTCCCAAAGCTGGTCAGGATTCATTTCACCAAGACCTTTGTAGCGCTGCACGCCGATCTTGGCACTGGGATTGTCGCCCTTGAGTTCATCGATGATCGCATCTCGCTCCTCATCGCTGAACGCATAGCGGTTGATCTTGCCCTTGCTCAACTGGTAGAGCGGGGGTTGTGCGATGTAGACATGGCCTTTCTCGATGGCCGGTCGCATGAAGCGCCACAGGAAGGTCAGCATCAAGGTGCGAATGTGAGCGCCATCAACGTCAGCGTCCGTCATGATGATGAGTTTGTTATAGCGCAACTTTTCGGTGTTAAAGGCGCCCTCATCGTCTTCGTTATTACCGACGCCAGCCCCGAAGGCCCGTATCATCGTTTGAATTTCGTTGTTTTGAAAGACCTTGGCGACATTGTGCTTTTGACGCTCAACGTTCAGAATTTTTCCACGCAGAGGCAAGATGGCTTGGATACGCCGGTCTCGCCCGGTCTTGGCCGAGCCGCCTGCAGAGTCACCCTCAACGAGATAAATTTCGCACTCCTCTGGCTTTCGCGATTGACAATCGGCGAGTTTTCCTGGCAGACCACCTCCTTCAAGGACACCTTTTCTGCGAGTTAAATCCCGTGCTTTTCGAGCCGCTTCCCGGGCTTTTGATGCCAGAACGGCCTTGTCCACGATGAGTTTTCCGACGGATGGATTTTCTTCAAAGAACTCGTTCAGTTTCTCATACACGACCGTTTGAACGATGCCAGCAACCTCGCTGCTCACAAGTTTATCTTTGGTCTGTGAAGAAAAAGACGGGTCAGGGTGCTTGACGCTCACAATAGCGACCAGCCCCTCACGGACGTCATCGCCGGAAAGGCCTTCATTTTTCAGCAAGTTTTTCTTCTTCGCATAGCCGTTAATACAGCTGGTCAGGGCGCCTCGCAGCCCTGACATGTGCGTGCCGCCGTCCTTGTTGCGAATGATGTTGGTGTAACACTGGATGCTTTCGCTGAAGGCATCGGACCACTGAAGTGCAAGTTCCACAGTGACAGGGCCTTTCTCAATCTCTTTTTCACCAGCGATGAGGATGGGGTCGGGATGAAGTGTTTCTCGGCGAGCGTTGAGTTGTTTGACGAACTCAGAAATGCCGCCTTCGTAGTGGTGTTCGACTTGATGCGTTTCGTCTCCTCGCTCGTCGGTGATGACAATTCGGAGGCCTGCGTTAAGGAACGATGTTTCCTTTAGCCTCCCATCAATTTGGTCAAAATCAAATTCTACGATATTGGTGAAAATCCCCAAATCAGGCTTGAACGTGATGGTGGTTCCCGTGTCATCGCACGTCCCGATGGACTCGAGTTCTGAGGCTCTCACGCCTGCTTCGAAGCGTTGTTTGTAGATGGTTCCGTCTCGATGGATAACCACCTCCATCCATTCAGAAACAGCGTTCACGGCCGAAACGCCAACGCCGTGCAAACCGCCGCTCACTTTGTAGGAGCTGTTGTCGAACTTGCCGCCAGCGTGTAGTTTTGTCATGATGACCTCGGCTGCTGAAATGCCGAATTCGTCGTGCTGGTCCACGGGGATGCCTCGCCCATAATCTCGGACGGAGAGTGAATGATCAGGATGTAACACGACCTCCACCGTATCGTTGAATCCAGCAAGGTGCTCGTCAACGGAGTTGTCAACGACTTCCCAAATGCAGTGGTGCAGGGCAGAGCCATCATGCGGGTCACCGAGGTACATTCCAGGTCGTTTTCGGACGGCCTCGAGACCCTCGAGGACTTGGATGCTGCCAGCGTCGTAATCTTCGCTCATGAATTCACCTTCATTTTGGTCGGAAATGGTGTGCTGCGGCTCGTTTTTGAAACGCAATCTTGCCTTCTTCCTCCCCTAATTTCTACTGCTCGTTACGGGGTATAAAGATACCTCAATTCGCGACTCTAAAACGAGGTATTGCGGGCCATTTTTTACTCCCCAAGGCCCCAGAGTATCAGGTTCTTCGCCATGTCGCAAAAAACACGTATTCTAACGAGTGGAAAAAGGCCTCGGCGAAGAAACTTCGTTGCATCCCTATGCGTGAGCGTTAAGAAGAGGGCACAAATGGAGCAGCCATGGCTGACCCAAAAGTGTGCGTCTCGCTGGAAGGCACGACCGTGAAGGAAATAGCGGATGAAGCCGCAAGAGCCAATTTGGCCGGTGCTGATTTCGTCGAAGTGCGTTTTGACCGCCTGTACCTCAAGAAACCTGAACCAGACCGCGTGGAAGACGAAAACGGCGATGTCAAACACGTCATGCCCCCAGACAACGAGTGGACGGTTCGAGACATGGACAGCGTTGATGTTGATCAATCGATTCAAAGCCTGAAAGAGAGCATTCCTCTCCCGGTTATTTTCACTGTTCGCCCCAAGGAAGAGGGCGGCCACTACCCTGGTGATGAAAGCCAGCGAATCGGTGTTCTCGAGAAGGCCATTGCCTCTGGTGTCAATTCCATTGACCTCGAACTCTCCATTGAGGAGGAAGCTCGCTCTTCCCTCGTAGAGAAGGCCACGGCCGGCAAGGTCAGTATCATCTCCTCCATCCACAACACATCGACCACACCCAGCGCTGACGAATTGGTGAGCATGGTCAATGAAAACGCCAAGGAAGGTGAAATTTTCAAGTTCTGTGGCACGGTGAACGACCACCAAGATGCCTTGCAAATTGTTGAAGCCAGCCATGAACTCAAGACCTCATCTCACGCCTATGCCATGATGGCGCTTGGCAACGGTGGNGACTGGGCACGGCTNCACGCCCCTGTTTTGGGCCAGTCCCTTGTCTACGCCTCCTTGCGCTCGGAGTTCAAACTTTCAAACAAAGGGCTCGTGAATGTTCGAGACCTCAAGAACGCTTGGACACTCATGGAGTATTGAGTTCGGCTTCGGCCTCCGGCTTCGCCTCTTGTTCAAGGAACGGAACGGATGCCTCTTGAGTGGCTGTTCCTTCACCTAAGCCAGCTTCCATGTAGCGTTTATTCAACACCACCGGGACAACGACAACCGCTGCCAAGGCGACAAAAAGCGTGAGCGGCACAGTCCATGGCGGAAGAAGAGCCGTTCGTTCGACTGGAATAACGGTCACATCAGCCACAAGAACGCCGTTGGTAGGCCCAGCATCACCATCGTTGGTGTTATCCCATGCATCGATAACCAAGTAGAAATCTTGCCACTCTGAACCACCAAAGAGGGAATTGTACACTTCAGGACCGTCCATGGCGATGGAGAAGGTTGCTTGTTGGGTGGCCTCGTATTGGTGAACGTCCCGGTAACTCTGCCAACCAAGCGGATTGAAACTTCGCCACTCGGGTGGAATATCGCTCAAGAGGTCCGAATCACCACCGGAAACATCCCAATCCGACCACCACCATCCACCGTGCATCATGCGATAGACCTCTTCGTAGGAACTGTACTGAGCGGTCGTCATGAGGTAAACATCCGCTTGGATTGGGACCGTTTGATTGTCGACCAATTCGTACAGGGAAACGCAGAACGTGGTTCGGTGGGCACTTGAAAGGTTGAAACGCAGCATTCCCGAACTGTCGTTGCCAATTTGCAAGGTGGCGTATTGCCCGGTGGTCAAGGGATCGAGTGCCGGCAACGGCCGTGTTGGATTGTACATCCACTGCTCTTCGGGATGAAGCACTGGGTCCCACTCATCAGCGTAGCCGCTTTGTGGCTTGGCGCCATCCCCGCCGTCTTCTTCGTAGTAGATGTCTTCGTACATGTAGGGCCCGACCCAGTTTGAAAACGGAACGAGGGCCAGGCGTTGGGCCGTGGTGTTCCAGTCGGGAAGGCTTGCTTCACCCTCACAAGCGGATGCTGCTTGAACCGGTTGAACCGTACCCATCGAGGACGAGAATACAGCGGTGATGAGGACCAACAACATCGCCTTACTGCTCAGTTGCATGCTGCCACCGAGACCTTGTCGTTGCCGCCGGTTTTAGGACATTGCCTCAACGGCGACGCAGTGGACGAACATAACCGCTGTCATCGCTACGCCGTTCTTCCTTTGACAATATCTTCGGTGCAGGCGGAGGCATGTGATGGTCCATACCAAGCAAGCCTCCTTGAGTTTCAACGTGTTCAATGTCCGTGTAGGTCTCTGCCGCTTCCTTTGCTTCCTCTTCAAGGGAAGAGGGGTCACGCATGACCAACCAGCCGAGCACGAGTGCAACGACGATCAAGGCGATGAAGGTCGCCAGTTCTGACCCCGCATCGGCGAGCCATGACTTCCATTCGTCTGCGCTGAAATCAGAGAGCGAAGGCGGTCCTTCAGGCTCAGGTACAACCTCGACATCCTCGGTCAAACTGTCGCATTGACCCATGCCATCGCACACCTCAACCAGAACGGTGTAAAAGCCCGTGGCGTCCCATGTGATGATGGTTCGAACAGATGAGCCAGCGATGGGTGTCTCCCAATCGTTCATGGGATCTCCGTCTTCGTCGGTATCGGTTTCAATGTCGAAATCCCACCGGACGGTGTATTCGGTTGAGATACGCTCATCTCGCTCGGTGATGGACCCGTCATCAACATCGAGGTCCCTGTAAATCTCCATCTCAGAACCCGATTCAGTATCGAAAACATCAGCGTCAAACGAGATGGATGACCCAACAAAAATATTCTCAGGCACGTAGATTTCTCGAGCTTCGGGTGGATGATCAACGATGACCGTGAATGTCTCTCTGGAAACATCGCCTGTTCCAAAGCCGTCCCTAACGGTCAACGACACCGTGTAGGTTCCCGGCAGCGTGTAGGCGTGCCAAGGCGTGGCTTCATGCACCAGCGGCGTTGCATCGCCGAAGTCCCAGGTGTACTGGACCAAACCGTTCCAATCAGTAGATTCCGTTTCGAAAGGCACGTATTTCCCTTCGAACTGCCGGTCGCCGTCTCGCGTCCCGGATGAATCGAAGTACAGCATTTTCTCTGGCGCCGTTACCACCGCACCGTCTTCGTTGAAGGTGTGGGACCAACTATCTGGAACGGAGCCTTCGGGGAAGACCGAGGATGTGGTGATGGGTTCACCATCAAGGTAGCCATCAAGAATTCGAACTTGGATGATCGGTAGCGGATTTGAAATCCGGACGGTCATGGTGCGAGGGAAGCTTTCTTCGCCATCCTTGTCGGTTACAACCAAGGTCACGGTGTGGACACCGGGTGTGGTGAAGGTGTGCGTCACTTGCGGACGGTCGCCGAAGGTCCCGTCGGAAAAGGTCCAATTCCACACCTCAATATCCGTGGAATCACCAACCGTGCCGTCTGGGTCACTGCTGTCAAGGCCGTCGAAGACATATGCGGTGTCAACCTCACCGTCCTCTTCTCTGAAATCAATTTCCATAGACCCTGTGGCAGAAAGGGTTCGGACGTCAAAGGTTGCAACTGGCATTTGATTCAAGACCACGACGGTCAACACCGCAGTGGCTTGACTACCATCGTCGTCCGTCACCGTCAGCGTCACCGTTTTGTTGCCGGGAACATCCCATGCGACAATTGGATTGACTGCGTTGCTTGTTATAACCGAGAAATCGTCATCCCTGGTGGGCGTTCCCGTACCCACCCGTACGCCGTCGGGGAAGGACCAGTCATAGGTCAGAATCTCGCCGTCATCGTCCACGAAAACATCTGGAAGGACCAAACTCGTGTAGGTCATGGTGGTCATCGTTTCGGCGAAAACTTGCACAGGTACACGATTGTTGATGTGGACTTGGATGGTTTTCACACCAGCATTGATACCGTCGGAGACAGTCAAGGTCAAGTTGAAGATGGCACTTTCTCCGTTGATATCATCCCATTCATGCTGTTGTGCATAGACGCCCTTTCCTCCGCTCGCAGTCCCGTCACCCCAGTCCCACTGGAAGTCGAGGTTGTCAATCGGGACGTTGTCGATGGTACGTCCTGCTGAGAAGAGGATACGTTGGCCGGTCAAGAGCGAGATGTTGTCTTCAATGACCACGTTGTTGACCGTGATGATGGGCATTGGTTCGGTATCGTCGCTCACGTTGATGAGATGGACCTGCGTTTCCGACCAGGTGCCTCCACGGTCTTGCACGCGCAGCGTGGCGTTGTAAGAGCCAACTTCGGTGTAGGAGCGAAGAGGGGATTTCAGATTGGACGAGCCGTTGTCGCCAAACACCCACGCATAGGCCGTTGGTGCATCGAGGTATGGCAGGCTATTGTTGGACAACGAGAGGCCCCAGGCATCAAAGCCTGCCCCTTGGAACTGGATGTTCTCCCAGGTTTGGACCTCGGTTAGGGAAACGCTGCCGTTGGCCACCGGCTTCATATTGTTAAGCATCTGCGGTGAGGTTTGCAGCGTGTCAACAACATCGCCAAGCATGTCTTTCATGACCATTTCGAAGGCGTATTGGTCACCCAGAGGTGCGGTGAAATACACCTGGCCGTCGACGGAAGCGCCTCCACCAGCAGCGACACGGTCGGTGATGGTGTCAACGAGTTGTCCACTGCTGTCTCGCACATGGATTTCAACGTCCAAATCTTCAAAGAACGCGTTGGAAAGAACACCGTAGTTGATGGCCACCGTATCGTCCATACCATCGCCATCACGGTCGGAGAGAACGGTGTTGTTCAGCGAAAGCGTCGCTGGCGATGTGATACGGGCCGCCTCAACGTCAACGATGCCTTCTGGATAGGACGGTCCGCATGAGGTGTAATCGCAATCCGCCACGGTTGAGGCGTACCATGTGATGACCCACACTTCGTCGGTCAAGTTGCCAAATCCAGGCACGAGACCCGTGGCGACGTTGTTCGTAAAGTCGAGGTCCGTGACGCTCCAAAGGCCATCTGAAACGGCTTTTGTGACAATAACGCCGTCAAACTGGATTCTGTCGGCGGTCAATCGCAATGTAAGCGGTGCAGGGGATGCGCTACCCGGCGTGAACTTGAACGAGCGAATGCCCCATCCCTCGAGTGTGTTGCCAGTGGAGGACCAAGGCGTTGACCAGTCGCTGTTGATGTCAGTGGGCTGGGCTCGGCAGAACGTGCCTCCACTGCATTGGGGGTTGAGTTCCAAATTGGGATAACCGTAGATTCCTTGGTCTGAGTCGAGGGTAGCGGCAATACTGAAGTTCGCAAATATTTCACCCATCGTTCTTCCGAGAAGGCCGACCTGACCGGCTTGTGGAGAAAGTGCGAGGTTCTCAACGCCACGTCCGCCCGTGGCGGTGTCTTGGACGAGCTGACGAACTGCGGGCCCACCACCCAGGTGTTCAGCGAGGTACATGGTGAACATGTAGCCTGCTCCATAATCGGCAATGCGTTGGTTCCACCAACGCACCGACTGTTCGGGAGCACCCGTCCAGGCGTTCACGTGTCCGGTGAGTGTGGAGTCCGCCCCAAAGCAAAGGTAGATGGCGACATCGGCGTTTCCTTCGTCGATCCACAGGTTTTCGTAAGGGTCGAGGGCGTTGTGCAACAGGTGTTCCAATTCGTGAGCGAGGATGGAACGCCCCCAGGAGAGCGTGATGTCAGCGAAGTCAACGAAAACGGCTTCTCTAGAAGATGAGAAGGAAGGAGCGAAGTATCCTCCTGTGTTGTAGGCACCGTCGATATCGTAGATGACGATCTGGACTTGACAGTTGTTGTCAACATCGGGAGGCGCAAGGCCACGGCCGTCTTGGTAATCCTTGCCGTAATAGGTGGTCATCGTGGGGTAGATGGTCGAATCCCATGTGCTAGCAAGGTTGTTGAGTACCGTGGAGGACAAGGTGCGTCCACTTTGGACAATGAACGCCACGGTGGTGGTGGTTTTTGCGACATAAGCTGAAATTGAACCCCCTGAAATGGGAACGGTCAGGGTATCGCCCACCGAGTGGGGGTTGCATGCCCGGGCGCCTGAACGGGCCATTGAGGGTTCAATGACCATGTCATCGACGCCAGGACGGCCGGCGTCAATCCACGCTTGTCGCATGAATTGTGTGGCGGATACAACGGGTTCATCTTCGTGAATAAACAAATACTCACTTCCATCGCTGGGGTCGAAATCATCAATATCACCGATGATGGTTCCACCGGCATTGTAGGCCGGTGTAGAAGAGGATTCATCTGCCCCTTCTGCGGCCACGGAGAGCAACAATGGGGCCGTGCTCGAGAAGAGCATGAGAAGGACAAAGGCGATGGCTGGACTGGAGCGTAGTTCCGACATAAATATCACCAAGAAGAATCGTAGGACTGATTCCCAATTTTACCAGAAGAAAGGAGGTATTTAAGAGTCCGTGGTGAAGGCATCATCATGCATCGTGGGGTTTCACCTCGATTTACCGGTCGCACCGCCCTTTTTACGTGCATCACAATCATGCTGGCCACCACCATGGTTCAGGGAACCCTGACGACGACCGGACCGTACCAGGAGATGGACCGATGTGCAGTGGCGGAGACCTTGCAATTCGATGGGCAGGCAGCCAACGCTTCGGTTCAGTGGCAAGTTGATCTCGGCCCTCGGCTTCCTGGTAGCGAGGTATCTGCAAACTTTCGTCAGGCTGTGACTGAAAATTTGACGGCTCTTGACTACGAAGTGAGCACCCGAGAACATCAGCGCTACGACATGAATTTGACGAACCTGTTCGCAAAATGGAGCCCGAATGGGACGTCATCGGGCCTGCTGGTCCTTTCTGCACATTACGACTCAAGGAACATCGCCGACCAAGACGCCAATGAAAGCAACCGTTCGCAGCCTGTCCCTGGCGCAAACGACGCCGCCAGTGGTGTGGCGATCTTGCTTGAACTTGCCAAATACATCCCCTCCATGGGCCTTGACCACGACGTCATCTTGTTCTTCAACGATGCCGAGGACCAAGACCAGCAGTACACGCTGGGCGCAGAAGCTTGGGCCGAAAATTTGACCGAAGAAGAGGTGGACTCCATCCACGCCTTTGTCTTGTTGGACATGGTCGGCGATGCAGACCTGCAACTGCACAATATCTTACCCGGTAACGACACCCTGAAATCCCGTGTAGTGGACTTAGCAGGGGACCTGGGCATGGTCAACGGCACCGTTGACTGCAGCGGCGCGGCCGGTGAGGACATCGTGCAATACGATACGCTCGTGGGTGTTCTTGACGACCATGTCCATCCTCATGAACTGGGCATCCCCAGCATCGACATCATGGACACCTCATACGGCGAGCCAAAACCCTACACCTTCGGAAGTTATTGGCACACCATGGAAGACACACCCGACAAAGTCAGCGCTGAATCCTTGGGTGCCGTGGGAAGGTTGGTTGAACTCGGCTTGCGGACCTCCGCCTTTGTTGACATAACCGAGGAAATTGATACTCCTGAGAACACAACAGAACCCAGCGAATCTTCAAACAATACAAAATCCGAAGAAGTGGAGGGTTCGAAGACCCTTGCCACGTTGGCTGCTGTTGGGTTGTTTTCTGTTCTTGCACTGATTTTGGTCGTTGAGTGGAAGGGCAAACCCTGATGTAGGTACGCGGTGGATAAGCAAAGAGGTATTATCCGCGCACGCACTGGCCGGAACAGGAGGGCACCATGGACACCGAACGCGAACAGCGCATGGAAGCCCTTCGTGCAAGGGTGAAGGCGAAAAAAGAAGCCGCTCTCGCCGGTGAGGTAGAGGAAGAACTCGTGGTCAGCACGGCCGATATTGAATCGGCCACCACCGAGGTGGAGGATGATTGGTATGCCATGATCGACCGGGACGCTGACCGCTGGAGAAACCTTGCTGCTGCGCTCATCTTCATCGGCAGTCTTCTTGGCATCATGAGCGGCGCCTTGATTCTCCAAGGCAACCCCTCTGAACTGCTCAACACCTCGTTCTTTGCCGAAAGCGACACGGTGGACATCTCCGGTACAGCGCTCGAAGACGTAGACGGCAACGGTGTGGAAAATGTCTCCGTTGAACTCCTTGATGCGACCACAAAAGCGGTCCTCAACACCACCACCACCGATGGTTTTGGGTATTTTTCGATGAGTAATGTGCAACAAGAAGTGCACATTATCGTGTTCTCCAAAGAAGGCTACACCACAGTAGAACGGACCTTTGTCCCCGATAACGTCGGCCTCGACCCCGTCACCATGAAGCCAGGAAACGGCACAAGGGAAGAGAGCGATGACCAATCAATTTCAGGATGGACCCTTGACAACGCCGTCGGCCTCTCGACCGTCATCGGCATATTGACGATTGGTACGGCGTTGTTGGGCGTTCAATCCGCTGCTGAAATTCGTCGAGGAAAGAACTACCGCCGAAGCCAATACCTGGCCGCTGGCGCCCTCTTTAGTCGTGGCCTCATCATCGTCGGGCCGGCGCTGATTTTGTTTGGTATGATCGTGAACCTCTTTGCAAAGGAAGACTTTGAAGACCAGCGGGATGACTGAGCATGTACCTGATCTGTGTCGAAGGTGGCGACGGGTCGGGAAAGGGCGAAGCCGCCAGAATTCTCGGTGAGTTGTTGAACGAATTCCCGTTTCCTGAGGTCGTGATGACTCACGAACCCCGCCGCCACAGCGAACTTGGGAAGTTGGCGCTGCAATCGGTCAAACTCGGCAACAAAACGCCACTTGAGGAAGCCGGTTTATTCGCTGCTGACCGTCTTGACCACTCCCANACCTTCATTCGACCTCATCTCGCCAGAGGGGGGGTGGTCATCTCCGACCGAAACATCCACTCCTCGCTCATTTACCAGGGGGTTGTGGGTGATTTGGGCCTGGAAAAAGTAGCCAGCATGAACGCTGCAGCGATGATCCCCGATTTGGTTTTCTGGATTGATTGCGACCCCAAGAAAGCGATGAAACGAATCAAGTCGGGCACGTTGAGGATGACCAGCCAAAAACAGGAATATTTCGAAACCCAGGAAATTCAAACCACGATACGACAAGGATTTCATGACCTATTTGGAGAAACGGGTGTTGTACCAACGCCCTTCAATCAGTGTTGCGTTGTTGGCCCCATCATGAACGAGGGCGGACTTGATGAGTTGAAGACGAAACTACGAGCCGAACTTCGTCGTTTTTTCAACAAAAAGCCACTACCACTGAACGTTGACAGGGACGAAGTTGACCGCAATTTGCTCAACGCCCTGGTTCGGGACGTCAAAAAGCAACGACGGCTTCCGGGGGCCCCGCAAGAAAAGACCGCCATTCACATCGGATGGTTGGGTGGAAAATCACCTGCACAATGGATGGAGGAAGCCGAGGTAAATTGGCCAACCGCCTCTGCTCAGGAACACGATGTCCCCGCATCACCGCTTGCTCATTCCTGCTGGTCCATCCTCGGCACGCTCTCGCTTATGGTGGGTTCGAGCGAAGTGCCCCGCCTTCACGCAGCACTCGGGCCCGTGCGTATGGTCACCCAACGACACACGCAACGACTCATCAAGTGGTTGCTGGCAGAAAACTGGGTCCATAAACAACAAAATCACACGCCGTTCAGCGACGCTCAACTCTTCAAACTCCGAGAAGAACGCGTTGGTTTTGCTCGCCTCACCCTCGCCATGTGGCCGCTTCGAACCCAACTCGCCTCCTGGCGAAGAGCCAACAAAGACAAAGCATGGACTGTAGCTTTAGAGGAAATCTTTCGCGTTGAAGAAGGCCGTGACCTCGGCCCGCCCTTGAAGAAGGCCGTCCACGACATCAACCAAAGGTTGGCCATCCTCACCAGCGGACACGATGGTTGTCCGTTGCCCAGCACGGCGCAGGAACTCTGTGCTTGGTGGTCGCTTGAGCCACCGAATCACTCGGATTCTTGATCGCTTTTGCGAACCAACGTGAACGAAGCATTGCCTGGTAACAAGACTTGACCTGCACCGACGAAGGCCTCTGCACGAGCGGAAAACATCGAGCACATCAGCACGCCAAGGCCAAGACCGAAGGGGATGCCCGTCAAGACTCGCTTGAGGTTGGTGGATTCGTAGGACGTCAGCAACTGAAGGAAACCATCGGCAATAAGTGGAAGGCAAAGCAGCATACCACAGGCCAGCCATAGCAGCGTGCGCTGATTCTTAGCGTAAACAGTATGCAACATCTCTTCAGGCAACAGGGAGAGACAGGTGTCTCGCACCGTCCACCGATTCCAGCCCCGCCTTGAGAAGATGACACCGCCCATGAAGAGGCCAAAGAAAATTCCAACATCTCGGGTACAGACTGGAAGTTGGTTATCATTTACTTGCCATGATCGTTCGTGTTTTTGATGGCAATTAACGTCCCCAAAAGCATAGATAAATGCAGCATAAGGATTCACGTCCGTCCACGAAAACAAGACGTGGGTGTGATTCCCTTCACCCTCATGTTCGTGAGGTACTTGGTTTTGATTTCCATTGGAGCCAAAACCCTCCTCCTCATAGAAATCAACGGCGTTCGCTCGGCCCTCTATGGGGCCGACGGTACCCGTTTCAAGGGTGAGTGGAGCCAAGAAAAAAGAAACCAGAAAGAACAAGGAGACGCCCAAGACCCATTTCCCAACCTTCGCTTCCCGTTTCCGGTCGAGAAGGCCGTTGCGCTCCATGAGCAGAACATGCCCCCAAACCCTTTGATTCTTTTCACCATAAAGCAAGCCTTCAATTCCTGTAAGCCTCCGAACAAATAACATGGCCGAGGATGAACGCCCCCGCATCGGCCTCAAAACAGGTCTCCAGGCCGGCGCCTTCATCGGCTTATTTCTTGGTTTTTCGCTCGCCGTCGTTTCGGCCTTGACCCAGCCGGACGCCCTCGTTCAATTGGTGCAATTGATATGCATCACCCCCGTGGTCTGCGCCATCGTCTTGGGACCTTTTCTTGGNTGGCGNAGAGCNCCTCAAGTCTCCAGTGAAGACCCNNTTGAAGCGCTTCGTGAGTTGTTGAAACCCTTCAACGAGGGTCAAGGAAAGTGGAGGGTGCTCAGCCATGTACGAAGCGATGGCCGAACTGTTCGAATTGACCTTCACAATTCCCAACAACCGCTGACCATCGTTGCCGCAACCTTGGGCTTGACCGATGAACACCCCATTCGGTACATCGTCGGCCGAGGTGAATCAAGAAGCAGGGATCCCGAACTCCGAGGCACGGTGTTGGCTTACATTGAACAGCATGTTGCGCTTAACCGCCGACGACGAACCGCCTCGTCCGTTGAAGTCTTACCGCCGTCCATCATTGAACACATGGAAGCGACCCACCGAATGCATCGTCGTCTGTTCTACCTGCTGCCAATCATCCTGTTCTTCGCTTGGTTGGAAATGCGTTGAAGCCAACGCAACAGGCTATGAGGGAGGGGGCAGTCCCCGAATCATGGCGAACGATATCGGGCGAGCCATGGCCCGCCTCAAACACCGTGATGTTCGCACTCGACGACGTGCTGTTCGGACCTTGTTTGAACACGATGACCCAGGCGTCCTTGAAGCCTTCAAACCCCTCCTCGACGACGAGGACGGTTGGTTTGTTTCCAAAGCTCTGGACGCTTACAGACAATGGGCCATTCACGCTGGGCCAGAGGCTGTGTCAACCTTGCTCGAACACGCTTCGCTCGAGGTGCGAAGGGCCGGTGCAAACCTGTTGGTCCAGTTAGGCCAGCAGAGCAAATCACTGGCTCTTTCAGCTCTCGAGGATGAGGACAGCGTGGTGCAGAAAAAGGCGGCTCATGCACTTCTTTTGTTTGATGAAAGCAGCGTTGCTGAACAACTTTCAACGCACCCAAACGACGCGGTTCGCCTCGTGGGAATGAAACACCCATCACTCCCAATAAATGGCCTGAAATCTGCCTTGAAGGACAACAATGACGGGGTTCGTTCCGCCGCTTTGGACACGGTCTTGCGCAAGGGCATCGATGTGGAACTTGAAGCGCTCATCCCTTTTCTTCAAGCCAACCTCCAAACGGTCAACATTCTGGCCTGGGTAGGCCAACATGCTCCAGAACGCTTGGCTGAATTCACGCCTCTCCTCAAACGCCAGCACCTCAAGGCCATGAGCGACCATCTGCGTGAACATGCAAAGAGCAGTGCTGACCCCTTTCTGTCCAGTTTGATGAATTCGGGCATGCTGGAGCCGGTCGCACGTTGGGTCCTCAAGCAAGGTGCGGAGGAAGATGAACTTCGGTGGCAACTCATCAACGACGAGCGCCTTGACATCATCGAACGGTCAAAACTCCTTGAACGCCTCATCGGCCGAGCACACGAGCCAAATGTGATTGAGCAGGCAGAGGCGCTGCTGGCTTCCACGGATGAGGAACTCCTGAAGGTAGCGTGCGAGAACCTATCAACCGCCGCATCCGAAGTTTCACCATGAGCGAAGAGGCCTCAGGGCTGTGTTTCACTGCCGACGCCACACAAGGTGCCCAACACCACTTGCGAGCAGGTCTGCGAATCGAAGGACCGTTCACCTCCACACGCCTCGTGTTTCGGTTCCCTCGCTGGGTTCCGGGCTCGTATTTTCTTCGTGAACCCATTCAACACATGTTCGACTTCTCAGCGGTGGACCAAGAAGGCCGTGAGTTAAACTGGAAGCGGGTCGGTGTGGACGGTATCTCAGTCGCCCTTCGAAGAGGAAGCAACAACGTTTCCATTTCCTACACCTTGTTGGCCAAGGAATTGTCGGTACGCTCCAACCACCTGGACACCACCCACCTCCACCTGATGCCGCCCTTCACATGGTTTTGGCCAGAGCGGGGCATTGATCCCGAACGACTGAACCTGCTTCACAGCGTTGAACTCGTTGCCCCAAGCTCATGGANGCCGGCCACACAATTGACGCTGGTTGACCAATCCATGGTCGAGGAAAACGGACAATGGTCGTTCACGGCTTTGGGCAGAGATTTTCTCTTGGACAGCATCATGGAGGTCAACCCCAACGAAGCCATCACCCACAACATCGATGGAAGAACGCACCACTTCAAGTGGTGGGACAGCGGTGGACATCAACCCAACGCCGACCGTCTCCAAGCCTTCATTGACGACATGGAAAAAATCGCCAAAGAGCACCACGCCCTGTTCGGTGTACCCGATTGGCCAGATTACACCACGGTTCTTCACCTTACGGATACCGGGCGAGGTGGCTTGGAGCACATGAATTCACAGACATCCATGATGCCCAGAGCCTGTCTCTTCCCCGACCATGATGACGAATACCGNGACCTTGTCAGCCTNTTCTCACACGAATACNTNCATCAGTGGAACGTNAANCGCCTTCGTCCGAAGTGTTTCCTCGACTACGACCTCCAAAGCGAAGTCCACACCGACCTGCTGTGGTGGTTTGAAGGAGGAACCTCGTGGTTGGGCGACATGATCTGTGTGCGCAGCGGAGCATGGTCAGAAAAGGATTGGCGACTCGATTTCGAACGGAAGATGAAGCGGCACACCACCAGCAACGGCATGCACCGTGAATCCCTAGCTGAATCAAGCCATGATGCGTGGATTCACCTCTATAGAAGCGGACCCTACACGAGAGAGAGTCAAATTTCTTACTACCTTGAAGGTGAATTGGCCATGATGTGCCTCGACGTTGAATTGCGCCGTCGAAACAACAACACCTTCGGTGCCTGCGATTTGATGGCCGAACTCGTTCGCCGATTCTCCATCGAATCTGAAGAAGCANACGACCCTGGTGTGGACTACAACGACATCCGCACCACCCTCAAAGCGTGCCCTGGCGGGCGTTCAATGGGGCCTTTCCTCGACCGACTCGTACGCCAACGCGCTCTACCGAATGTGCAACGCGCCCTGTCCTCCTTCCGCCTCAAATTGGTGCCTCATGCCAACGACAAACAAGGAAAGGCTTGGCTGGGCGTCAACCTGCGCGGAACGGCAGGCAGGGTGCTCATCGGCAGGTATCACGCCGGCTCGCCGCTGCGAGAATGCACGCAAGTTGGGGACGAACTGGTCGCCGTAGACGGTGTCCGAATCAAGTCTTCAGCGCACCTCAAGAAACTCATCGCTGGTCGGACCGGCGATGAGGTCACCCTCGAAATCGTCCACGAAGGCATCGTGACAAGCGTGTCGGTTACGCTTCCTCCGTCCCCTCAACACGGCGTCACACTCAGCGGCAAAGGCAATGCACGTTGGAAGGAATGGATCACAACGCGTCAGACGAACTGAGGTCAGAAAACGTCTCCAGTGTGGCCAGCGGAATAAAAATCGGCGGTGAGTGGTCAGGAAGCGTATGCCGACTGGTTTTAGGCGGAAAACACTCCCCTGAAAGCGCCATTTCAATGACCTCGGCCTTTGTCAAGTTGTCACGGCCGCAACCCGGCCATACGTCCAACGTAATGGTCTCATCGTTGAGGTAATCCACACAGAGTGCGGGCACCTGTTTGAGATGGAGTTCTTTTGCGATTGAATACCGATGATGGCCATCCAGAATGGTTCCTGTTTGCTTGTCAACCAGCAAGGGCTTGGTGTAACCCCCCCATCGCTTGGTCATCTCAAGCAATTTGTCGCGGTTCTTCTGCTTGATTTCCTCGTGAGGCTTCAACCATGCCACAGGAACGAGCATGACATCGTCTTCGTTCCACGACATTGGCCACAGGAGGGGCCCTTGTCACATAATGCTTTTTCACAGTTAGCCGAACAGAAGGAGAAGAGGGGAGGCATGGTGGAGGGTCCGACACTGACAAAAGGCCTTCGAGCCGATGTGGAGGGTGAACCTTGTCCACCTCAATTGGTTCGCTGGCTTGCAACCCTCAACAATGACCTTCTGTCCATCCTTGAAACAATCGCTGCGGAAGGAGATGGCGTCTGGCTCGTGGGAGGTTGTGTCCGAGACGCTTGGTTGGGCACCCCATCGACCGATGTCGACCTTTGCACGACCTGTACCCCCGACCGTTTACTCACCCTTTTTGGCGACCGCGCCATCCCTACAGGTGTTGACTTTGGCACGGTCACCGTCAAAGGGGACAACGGCCATTTTGAAGTCACCACCTTGCGTACTGAATCGCTCTACAGAGACGGACGAAGACCTGAACAGGTGAACTGGGGTACCTCGCTCAAGGAAGATTTGAGTCGCAGGGATTTCACCTTCAACAGCATGGCTGTTGACGTCGCACGTCAGCTGCTTTACGACCCTTACAACGGCCTGAATGACTTGAGAGGGAGAACGGTGCGCGCGGTGGGGGACGCTGGCCTCCGTTGTGAAGAAGATGCACTTCGAATCTTGCGAGCCTACCGTTTCATGCGAAGGGATGACGGCCCCTTGTGGTCGTTGGAGCCAACGTTGCATGCCGCCATCCTCGAACATCGGGGCAGGCTGAACATGGTGGCGATTGAACGACGATGGATGGAACTGCAAAAGATGCTGAGCGCTTCACGTCCTGGCGAGGTCCTCGACCGCATGCAAAACGACGGCGTGCTACGGTTTGTCTTCACAGACTTGACCGTACTCAACCCCGTGTTATTCCACCTTATTGACCAACCAGCCTTCGCTTCAATGGACCTCAACCAACGCCTGGCCTTCTTGATGTGCGAACATGAAACAAAGGATGCTGTGGCGCAATTGCAAGCGCTGCGCACCTCAAAAGAATTGCAACGCTCCACAGCCATGTTCCACGAACAACTCGGGTTTTTGCCCGAGGCGAGAAAATCCTCACTTCGGGTATTCAATCATGTCATGGGTTCAGCAGCAGAGCACCATTTGGCAGCTCACGAAACCATAACAGAACACAGCGTGAACCTTCACACCGGCCTTGAAACCAAGAGAGAGGATATTGTCGCAGTCAAACGGTTGTGGGACCAAATTGAACGACCCATAGAACCTCAACCCTGCTTGGTGGACGGGCACTGGATCATGGCGAGAACTGGAACGGTGGAAGGCATGCGCCTGGGGCGATTGAAACTGTGGTTGCACCGCATCCAAATCGAGGAAGACTTGACCACCCTTTCAGAAATGGAGGCGGCGTTGAGCAAACTTCCCTACGAACACGGCGATGTTGAGTCGTGGCCAAGGCCCGTGTTTCCCTGAAAAACCGGCATCAATTTGATGGGGGAAAGCGTTGTGGTGTCTCCATGGCGGCCATCCAATTACCAGAAAAAGCCATCTTTGACCAACGTGTTGAAGCCATCTCAAACCGAATCACCGGAATCACCAACAGCAACACGATGGCAGGGTTGCTCAATTCCAATTTCAAAAAGTGGCTCTCCAATTCCGCCATGTCTCCGCTGACGTTGACCGCTGAACTCGACACCAACAACGACCTCCGTATTTCCGGCGATGAATTCGCTTCTCTGCTCGGAAAAATGACGGGAGAGCGGCCCCCTGAATGGGTCGTTGAAATCGTGTTCTCCTTTGTGGAGGCCAACCCGAAGGACGGTATCCCCATCGATGATTGGATGGCGTTTCTAGCGGCCAGCGGCTTAGAAATTCCTGAGGAATTGTTTGAGAAAAAAATTGAGGTCTCCGGAAGCATCGCCATCCTCGAAGACTCCATTCTCGCTGGAGATGTCTTTTCGGTCACCGTTTCCTTCAACACCGACGTCGTCGCCTACGAGTTTGTTGTTGTTGAGCAAACCACCTCTGAAATCCTTGACAGCATGCTCACGCCCAATGCCGCTATGGACCGACCTGACTTTGATGAGTTCACCCTTGAAATTGATGAGCCCGGAACCTACACAGCGGAATTGAAACACCTTGGAGTCCGCTTGGATGCCCAGAGTTTCACCGTATCGCCTAAGCCCTCCACAGAAGAGATTGTTGCCGAGGAGCCGGTGGAAGAAACGCATGAAGAAACGCATGAAGAAGCGTCCGAAGTTCATGTAGAGGTTGATGCTGAGGACGGATTCGAAGGCTTTGTGACCTTGGTTGAAACGGTCAAACTCCGAAGCGATGCACAAGCGATGATTGCAGAAGCCCCGGCCTATGCGGTCCACAGCCGCATCAACGCCGTTTCACGAACCCTGCTCGGCGAGGGCCAGTACAAAAACGGCATCACTTTGCACTGCACCGATGACGGTGGAGCAACGTTCAGGGTCATGCTCAAACCAAGAGAAATTGAGCCTCAAGTCGGTGAACGATTTGAGCAAAACGTGGTCTTGCACGATTGGGACGTCGCCCTCAAGCAACTGGTTTGTCGCGAACTCTGATCACTTCAACGCACGAGCGATCACGATGCGTTGCACTTCTTGGGTGCCCTCGTAGATTTGCGTGATCTTCGCGTCTCGGAAGAAGCGCTCAACGGGGAACTCCTTGGTGTAGCCGTAACCGCCCAAGACCTGGATGGCACGTTCTGAAACCCACATGGCGGTATCGCCAGCAAACAGCTTTGCCATGCTCGCTTCCTTGGAATGGCGAGGGCCGTCGGCATGGTAGTGTTGCTCCTTGGTCCAGGCCGCTTTGTAAACAAGAAGGCGTGCGGCTTCGATTTGCGTGGCCATGTCCGCAAGGTAGGCCATGATCATCTGGTGGTAGGCGATCGGCTTGCCGAANGCCTCACGCTCGTGAGCGTATTGCAAAGCGGACTCGTACGCGCCCTGGGCGATGCCGAGGGCTTGGGCGGCGATACCGATGCGACTGTTGTCCAGAGCGTTCATGGCGATNGGNAACCCGTTGCCAACGCCTTTGATGACGTTCTCAACGGGCACTTTGCAATCGTTGAGCACGAGGGTGCAGGTATCGGAGGAACGGATACCGAGTTTGTCTTCCTTTTTTCCGACGGAATATCCTTCGTAGTCTGCATCAACGATGAAGGCCGTGGTTCCGCCGTGCTTCTTGGTGCCGTAGTCTGGGTGGTCAACATCTTTGGCAAACAGCACCAAAAGTTGAGCTTGCGCGCCGTTGGTCACCCACATCTTCTCGCCGTTCAGAATGTAATGTGTGCCGTCCTCGGAGAGTTTGGCCTTGCAGGACATGGCAGCAGCATCGGTGCCGGCACCTGCCTCGGAAAGTGAGTAGGCGCCTACTTCGCCTGCTGCGAGGCGGGGAAGGAAGGTTTTCTTCTGATATTCATCACCGTGAAGAGCGATGGTCATGGAACAAAGTCCGACGTGGACGCAGTACATGACGGCAAAGGAAGGGTCCACCCGAGCCAACTCTTCGATGATGATGGCTTCGGATACATCATCGATGGGTGAGCCGCCGTACTCCTCAGGGATCGTGATTCCGTGCAGCCCGTATTCGAGGAAGGTTTGCCATTCCTCAGAAGGTGGGATTTGGTTTTGGTCGCGGTGCTCAACCGTTGGAGCAAGCACCGTTTCGGCAAAGTCTCTCACCAGTTCACGAATCATTTCTTGCTCGTCGGTTTCGCCGAAGTTCATGCTCTCACCATTCATCCCAACATGAGGAGTTTCTTAACCCGTTTGATTGGTTGAAAATACAATTTTTTCCTATGTCTTCATATACCACCTGTGGAAGCCGCGTGTTGAGGCTGATAACATGGATGACGACATCATCGAATTTGTGATTGCTCAAGACCGAAAATACTCAATGGACCATTTGTGGTTCCAACAAAAGGACCAGAAACTCATGATTGGCGTAAGCGAATTCATGCGCGTTGAAATCGGCGACGTCCTTCGCGTGATTCTTCCTCAAGCAGAAACCGAAGTCGACGAAGGCGGCAGCCTCTTTTCACTGTGGACCGCCGAAGAGAAGGTCTCGCTGACCTCACCGTTTTCCGGCGTCATTTCAGACGTCAACGGCGAAGTTGAAATCAACCCTGATTTGGTCAACGATTCGGCCTACAACGACGGTTGGATCATCCTTCTCGAGCCCCACGAATTGCAGGTTAACCCCGATGACAAGCAACTGCTTGAGAACCTGATGGAGCACAACGAATACGTCGAGTACCTCGCCGAACTGTGAAGACAACAGCTCCAAAGGCGTTCTTCATCCCCCCCAAGGATGATGAACTCACACCCCAACCCGCCTTCATGAGCGACGCCATGGACCAACTCAAGACAAGTTTGCAAAACGCTCCGGTCATCTGGAAAGGCGATTATCCCTATTTCATTCACCCCGTCACCGATGGCGTTCCCCGCATGGACCCGAGCGTCCTCCACGCCATCACGGAACTGGCGGTGGACCGTATTGATTGGAAGGGTATTGATTTACTCCTCGGCATTGAAGCGATGGGCCTCCCGCTTACCGCTCCCCTGAGCATGGCTACTGGCATTCCCTTGGTCATCGCACGAAAGCGCTCCTACGGTCTTGATGGGGAGGTAGAAATTGACCAGTCGACCGGTTATTCAAAGGGCGCCATGTACCTCAACGATTTGCAAGAGGGAGAACGCATTGCCATCGTCGATGATGTGCTTTCAACCGGAGGCACCCTTGAAGCGGTCATCGAAGGCGTGCGTCGCGCAAAAGCCAACGTNACCGACATCATCGCCGTCNTCGAAAAGGGCGAGGGGCTCAAGCGCCTNCAGGGCCTTTANCCCGACATTCGAATCCAATCGCTGGTGCGCTTGGTGATGGACGGCGACACCATCGTTCTCCTTGACGAATAAACGACCTCTAGAGAATGGGTGGCTTCATGAGGGAGAGGCCACGCCCTTGGGCTGAGGGGAACCATGGACCTTGACCGCCACGACTTTGAATTGGACGAGTTGATGGAGCGAATTCGCGCCAATGATAACCGTTTGATTGCCCTCCAGGTCCCCGAAGGCCTCAAAATGCAGGCCCTTGAAATGATGGACACCATCGAAACCGAAACCAGCGCTCAAGTTGTGCTGGCCGCTGACCCGTGTTACGGTGCGTGCGACCTCGTGCACGACAAAATGCAGCTCATGGGTGTTGAGTTGGTTGCCCACATGGGACACTCCCAAATGAACATCGATTCCGGCATGCCGACTCAATTCATCAACGTCACTTACGACGGCGATCCCGAACTCAGCCCCGTCCTTCCTTGGCTTGAGCAACACCGAGCGATGGCCCAACAACGCTTGGCTCAACAAGATGAAACAAGCGAGTTATCCGAAGAAGAAGCTCAAGAGAAATTCATGGACGCTGTAGGACGCATGGCGCCCCTGACCAACACCAAACTTGGCTTGGTCGGTTCCATCCAACACCTCCATCTCTTGCCCGATTTCCACGACCGTTTGGAGAAGGCTGGCTTTGATGTCACCATCCCCATCGGCGGTGCACGGCTCTCCTTCCCCGGACAGGTACTCGGTTGCAATTACTCGGGCGACGACCCCACCATCGGACACTACCTCTTCCTTGGAAGCGGTGATTTCCACCCCATCGGCCTCGTCCTCCACACTGGAAAACCGCTGGCCATGCTCGACCCCTACACCGGCGAAGCCGAAGAGATGTCCCTGCAGCGCATTGAACGTATCCTTCGTCAACGCTTTGGCCTCATCATGAGCGTCCAGGACGCCAACTCCTTTGGCATCCTCATCGGTGAGAAACCCGGCCAAATGCGTCGTACCCTCGCTCTCCGCATGAAACGGATGCTCGCCAAGCACGGCAAGAAAGGCTACCTTTTGGCGCTGGAGCACGTCGGGCCCGAACTCATTGACTTCTACCCCGTCGACGCGTTCGTCAACACGGCCTGCCCTCGCATCGCCATCGATGATGCCGTCAAATACCGCAAGCCACTCATCACGCCGTTTGAGCTTGAAGTGGCGCTGGGCGAAAAGAAATGGGAAACTGGCTATCAGTTCGACGAGATTCCTTGAACCGGCCCGTAAAACCTTCGAGAAGCCGGCTTGGAGCCTCGGTTTGAGACCACATCTTTTAGAACGGTTGACATCAGCATTCCCTTGATATGGTGGACTATCTTGACCGAATCGGCGCTGGGCTCATCATCGCCCACCCAGAGCGGTTGGATTTTGATTTCGTCCCCGAAGAACTGGTAGGCAGAGAAGATATTCAACGTGAACTGGCCTCCAAATTTTCCAACGTGGCCAACCCTGAAGGCGCCGCACGAGCCGTTATCACCGGACCCGTGGGCAGTGGAAAAACCGTACTCGCCAAGACCTTCTGCAGGGACCTTCAGCGTCATCTCTCTGGTAAAAGAGAACTGAAAGTGGCTCACATCAATTGCCGCAACGCCTCGACCAGCATGCGAGTCGCACAGCGCATCCTCCACCAGTTTGACCCCGGCCACCCCGATCGCGGGCTTTCGCTGGGNGAAATGCTTCTGAGCCTACGCAAGATGTTGCGACACACCTCCACCCACCTCATCGTGGTGCTCGATGAAGTGGACCACATGCTCCGACGGTCCGGAGACGAGTTGTTGTACCAGCTTCTCCGTATTGACGAAGACCAAGAAGGAACGGGAACAATCTCCTTGATGCTCATCAGCCAGGAACAGGTGCTCGATGTCCTCGAGACCGCTGTTATCTCAAAGTTCGGCCAGTCCAATCATCTGCGTATCCCGCCCTACACGGTCGACGGTTTGGAAGCCATCGCCCGCCAACGGGCCGAATTGGCCTTGGTGCCCGGAACCTGGAGCAACGCCACCGTGCGGTTGTTGGCCGAGCGAGCGGAAGCCAGCGGTGATGCACGGCGGGTGATTGAATACCTCAGCAGCGCCGCTGAACGTTGCGAGTTCCGACAAGACGGCCACACCGAGCAGGCCATCACGGTTGAGGACATTCACGCCATGAGCGACACCGTAGCGGTCGACACCAAATCACGTCTCGAAGTGGTGGATGACCTCCCCGCTCAGGGCATGCTGATTTTGCTCGCCATGTGCAGGCGGCTTCGAACCGAAGAAAGCATGACGATGGGGGATGTTGAAGGCCTCTATGCCGTGGTGTGCGAGGAATATCAACAGAAGCCAAAAAGCCACACAACGATTTGGAAATACGTCAAACAAATCGAACAGGAAGGCGTGATCAGCACCCGTGTGGCCACCGTGCCCGGCGGGCGAGGACGCACCACCCATCTGAGCATGCCGCACTTCCTTCCAGCCGACATCGCCAGCAGGCTTGAATTGCTCTTGCCGAAGCGACTACGGCGCAAATGAACCCATCAACCGAGACGAAGTGGCTAAATACGGGTCTTGAGTCGGACAAATCCCGAGAGGTGCTCCTATGGCAGAATTCATCGCAGTGGTCAACGACACGGACCCAAAAAACGACGGAAAGTCCTACGCCCTGAAAATCACCGGAAACAACCATGCCCAGATGCTCGGAAAGCGCATCGGCGACGTGGTTGACGGCCTATTTGTCGGCGAGGGCGACAAGACCCTGTCCGGCTACAAACTCGAAATCACGGGCGGTTCCGACAAAACCGGCACCCCCATGCGCCGAGACCTCGAAGGCGGCAACCGCCAATCCATTCTCGTGACCCAATCCACAGGATACAAGGGTGAAGTGGTCGTCCACAAGAAGAAAGGCGGCGATAAGAAGCGATTCCGATACAAGCCTGACGGTCTTCGAAAGCGACGAAACTTCCGTGGAAACACGGTGACCCAAGACACCCGTCAAATCAACCTCCGAGTGGTTGAATCTGGAAAGAAACCACTCGCCACCATCCTCGGCGCTGAGGCCGAGGAAGCATCGGAGTGAACCCGAGAGGGTAATCGCAGAACATAAGGAGGGGGAAGCATGGCACGAAAGCTTCCCGCTCAACCCGAAGTCAACATCGGTTTGGTCGGTCACGTCGACCACGGAAAGACCACCTTGACCCAGGCACTTTCGGGCGTTTGGACCGATACGCACTCAGAGGAACGAAAGCGAGGCATCTCCATCAAACTCGGCTACGCTGACACGGCCTTCTACAAGGACGACAAAGGCCAATTCTACGCCACGGGCAAGCGCCCTGACGGTGGCAAGGACGTTGAGAAGGAACTTGAGCGAGTCGTCTCCTTTGTCGATGCCCCTGGCCACGAGACGCTCATGGCCATCATGATCACGGGCGCCTCCATCATGGACGGCGCCATGCTGATGGTGGCAGCCAACGAAACGTGCCCTCAACCCCAAACTCGAGAGCATTTGATGGCCTTGGAAATTGCCGGCATTGAGAACATCGTTATCGTACAGAACAAAATTGACCTCGTGTCAAAGGAGCGTGCCATGGAATCGCACGCTGAAATCAAAACCTTCCTGAAAGGCACCATCGCACAAGATGCGCCCATCATCCCCGTCTCCGCACACCACGACGTGAATCTTGATGTCTTGATTGAAGCCATCGAAGCGACCATTCCAACGCCTGACCGTTCCAAGGACAAGCGGTCCATCATGCACGTTGCCCGCTCCTTTGACATCAACAGGCCGGGTACCCGGCCCGCAAAATTGCGAGGAGGCGTTATCGGCGGAAGCATCGTTGAAGGTGAATTCTCCGAAGGCGATGAAATCGTGATTGGCCCGGGACGGAAAATCGAGAAGGGAAACAAAGTGAGTTGGGAGCCCATTGAAGCNGTGGTAAGCAGCATGCAAGGCGGCGGGTCAAACCTTGAGACCATGCATGCCGGAGGCTTGTGCGGCATGGCCACCTTCCTCGATCCGTCCATCACCACGTCCGACAACCTGTCCGGTCAAGTTGTCGCTCGCAAGGGCGACCTCCCCGAGGTCCACAGCAAAGTCTCGATCAGTGTCAATCTGATGTCCCACATGGCGGCTGGTGATGGTGAGTCTCCTGAAAAGATTCATCCGCTACGAAACAACGAGATGCTGATGTTGAACGTGGCCACAGCCACGTCTGTGGGGACCACCAGAAAGGCCGAGAAGGGACGCACTGACCTTGAATTGCGGCTGCCCATTTGCGCCGACAAAGGTCAGCGCATCTCGCTCTCACGCCGAGTCGGTTCCCGCTGGCGACTGATTGGCTATGGCACCATCGAGTGAGGGTCTGCGATGCAGCACGTGCTCATCGACGCCTGCGGTTGGGTCGCTTGCATGGATGCACAACTGAATGTTCAAGCCGACATGGAAGCGCTCTTAGGGCCCTGCAGATGGGTCTTGCTTCCAAGCGTCGAACGGGAACTACGACGCCTTTCGGTCGAACGAGGAAAAAAGAAACCCTTGTTGCTTGAACTGCTCCAAAGCCGGGCCCTGTACCATGCGATTGAAGAGAGCGGTCATGCCGATGACGACCTCTTTGCNTGTGCCCAAACCAATAACTGGGCTACCCTCACGGTCGACACCCACCTCAAGCACCGATTGTATGAAGCCAACCTCCGCGTTTTGGAGGTCCGTCAGAACAGTCACTTGCACCTTGTTGATTCTCTATAGAACAATTATGGTAGCGTGAAAAGGACATCGTCTCCGTGGCCGTCAAGCCAACCGATTTTCACGCCAGCATCAATCCATGCGTGGGCGTAATTGATGGCACCAAACGCACGAACAAAATCGCCGGAAGTCAAGAAATGCTGGGCATCTGAAGCATAATCATCGGCCATCCTCATCATCGTTGCGAGATGCTTGCCCTCGGGGCTATCGGCATCGACCAAAGGGGTTGCTTTGGCCCGGGCTCGACGAGTGATGTCGAGGTAGGAACTGACTCGTTCAGGCGTGAGGGTGTGAAGTTCCTCGCTCATTCGCCGCCCTCCTTTTGTCGCTTCAGCAAGCGCCGGGCATCTTCTGACCTGCCAAGTGCCTCATAGAGTTCAATCGCCAAGGACAACTTGCCCATGTCCTCGGCTTCTTGGGCTCGTAGGAACATCTGTCGACGTTCCTCCCAATTGCGGGCCATGGCCGCCTCTGCAGCCGCCTTGTAGCGTCCCTCTCGCTCAGCATCAGCAAGGTGAGGAGCCGTCCATCGGCGGACCAAACCATCTCGTGTCGCCGTTGCCATCGCATCAGGGGTGCACAAGACCAGCAAGTCACCGAGGTTCATACCCTGAGTGAGTGGTTTCTCATCCTCACCATCGGTCGTTTCGGTCATGGAAAGAAGGTGGCCTTCAATGCCCAGTACCCACCAACCATCGCCGGTTCTCACGGCGCTCATCGGTTCAATACTGTCGTATTCCAAACGGTTGATGGCATCCCAACCGAATGGGTGGGGAATCCCTTCCCAAAGTCCACCATCGCTGCTCTGCAAGAGCAAACGACCATCGGTGAGCGAAGAGCACCAGCTCCAGGAACGCTCCTCGAGCCGGCGCTTGCGGTCGTCGCCCGTCAATCGGCCGCACCAAAGGTGGCCCTCTGGGTCCTGCCAAAGCAAGTGCTCTCGGTCAAGCCATCCAATCAGCCGGCGAACAGGTCCGCTTTCCACGCGGCGAATGCCTCGGCCGTGCTGTGAAAAGAGGTGGATCTCGCCACGCCGACCAGCCAAAGCCCAACCGCCACCTGGCCGTGGACGAAGGTCGCTGAATCCACCCGGAGCACTGCGCCCTTCATTCACCATGGAACCATCGCTGGTATTGAGCAAGAAGAAGCCGTGAGCAGCCAACATACCGATGGTCCCTTGAGAAGCACATGCAGCATGGACCTTGAACGGCACATCCACGGCCCATCTGGTCGAACCATCGGCCTCGAGAAGTTGCAAATGAAGGCCAGAACTGACCATCAGCCCGCCCTCTACGGCAGCCAGAGCGGCGATACGGCCCTCGGCCTGCCATGACCATGCCACGTTCCACGTCATTGCGCATCACCTGCCTTGAGGGCACCCCAGGCAATTAATTGAGCCCGAGCCGCTTGAGTGAGTGAAAACTTACGAGAACGCCCTACCTGCCTTGCCTGGAGAATACCGTTCTTCAGCAAGCGGTTGCTAATCTGGGAAAGGCGAGCCCGCTTGACGCCGAGGTGTTGAAGCATGGAAGCGTCAGAAGGTGAATAATCCCGCTCTTGAGCGATGGCCACCACATAGCCTTCAGAGGCGTTCAACGAACCAAGCACGTGGGGATTCAGGCCGTGAACGACCCTAGGCCCCACCCGTTGTTGAAATCGCTCTTGAAAGAACGTAAGCAACGACTGATGGGCCGGACCAGGTGCTGAGGGTTGCATCAATGCAATCATCGCTTGAAGGGTCTCGAGAACATGGGAATCCGTCAAAGCAGCTGATTGGTTGGGAGAGGGTGTGTCTTCGCTATCGAGAAGAGGTTCGGTGGGTAAATCCTCCAGGAAAGGTGTTTCTGCCAAGCCGACCTCATCGTGGAGAATGACCGCTGATTCCTCTTCGGGAACTGGTTCCACGGGGGTTGGGGGAAGCAGAGAACCATCCACCCAGTATTGATTGCCGTCAAAAGCAGCCACCAATTCCTGTTGATCCTCATCGCTTTTTGATTTCAAGTCCTCAACGCCCATGTTGGCATCCTTCCCTCGTTGTGCAAGACCCTTGAACATCCCCGAAAGTTGCGTGGTTGAACGAGCAGCGACGGCATCTGCATCGATTATGGGGGGGTTGAACGGGCTTTCTTGGAGCGGTTCATCTTGGTCTTTCTCTTCATCCAACCGACCGATGTCCAGGTCAAAATCAAGGTCGGGAAGGCCTTCATCTAATGCACCTTGCAAAGCGGCTTGCGAAGTCTCATCTGAGGTCTGCAGAGGCTGAAGTGGGGGTCGTTCATTCCAAGGCATGGAAGCGTCGATAACATCGGAAGGGGACTCGGTCGGCGTCGGTGGTTCAACAGACGTTTCGAAGGGTGTTTCGGCTGGCGTATCCCCTGAACCTACTTCTGCACCTACTTCGGCGCCTCCCACTGGAGCGCTGTCCTCCATGAGTTGGTGCAAAGCATCCGGTTCATCCCTCGGGAAAATTTTCGCCGAAGTATCCACGTATTGAACCGGCAAACCCTCTGGATTCTGCATGCGGATGCCATCCACTGCATCGCGGAGTTTGGTGATGACTTGGGCGGGAAATCCGTCGCATTCCTCGAGAATCGTGCTCGCATCATGCATTGAAAATTCAGTGTCCATGACGCCCACCGAAGCCAACCGTTGGCGGACCAAAGAAAGGACGTCGTGTGCACTGAACGGCGAGAGTCGTTGGACTTCAAACCCTTCAATGACCGTTTGAGGAAGGTGGTGACGTTCCTTGATATCGCAAACGAGCACCAGAAGTGCATTCAGGCGTTCCAGCGACGAGTGGGCATCCCGAAGGGCGACCTCCAAGACGGAAAGGTCGCTGGCAGGCACGTCAATGACGATCATGGGGAGTTTGTTTGGGTGACTGTACATCTCATTGACCAGGTCGTTGACCAGTTCTGTTCGATTGATGGGCAGCTCACCACCGATCATTTGGCGGTAGCACATGCTCAGGAGGGCCGTGGCGGGTGTTTGGGCTGGAAGGTGATCGATGGTGGCCGAAGCACCCGCATAGGGCATCAAGCAGCGAGCGAGTGATGTGCGGCCCGAGCCAAGTGGGCCGAGCAACATGACTTTTCGAGCCGTACCAAGTTGAAGATAGGTCTTCAGGCGGGTAAAGACATCCGTTCTTCCAACGAGTTTGCCGGATTCACCTGATTCAAGCGGACGGATGGAAAACGGGTTGATGTTCAATGAGGGTAAGCCATACGCATACGTTTCTCGAACCATGCAGCCCAAACGAAGTTCTGGTATATCATGTTTCAGCGAATCCACCAACTCACGAGACTCGTTACGAGGCGTTAACACGGGAGCCGGAAGGGTGAGTCTGTTTGTTTTAACGCCACATTAACGCCACATTAACGCGTTAGTGGACGCGTTAATCCCGTTAACTCAAGCGGAGCATTGACACCTTCGCAGCGATTGATTCAAGGAACGCAGCCTCCACCGTTGGCACGGGAAGCACCATGCCGGTCGAGAACAGTCGGGTCAAAGGATTGTACAAATTGACCGTGGATGAGCGTCGAAAACTCGTTGCACAGGCCGCTAACCTCAGCGAAGAGCACGTGGCTGCCCTCTCGCAGCACGGAGAATTGGACGAAACGGCCGCAGACCGCATGATTGAGAACGTCATTGGCACAATGTCCCTGCCCGTCGGCGTGGCTACCAACTTCGTGATTGACGGCAAACACTACCTCATCCCCTTTTGTCTTGAGGAATCAAGCGTTGTGGCCGCCGCCTCCAACATGGCAAAGCGATGCCTGGCTCACGGCGGATTCACCACACAGAACGACGACCCCATCATGATCGGCCAGATTCAACTGCTGGATATTGATGACATCAACGCCGCAGAACAGGCGATTCTTGAGAAAAAAGAGGATTTGATGACCTTTTGCAACGATGTTCCCTCTCGGATGATCGCTCTTGGAGGAGGTTGCAAGGACATTGAACTTCGCCGACTGACCACGCCCCTAGGCACGATGCTGGTTGCCCACCTGCTCGTTGACTGCCGTGACGCCATGGGCGCCAACGCCGTGAACACCATGGCCGAGCGTGTTGCTCCACGCTTGGAAGCACTCTCAGGCGGACGGGCCCACCTTCGAATCCTCTCCAACCTCGCAGGGCACCGTTTGGCACGTGTTCGAGCGGTGTTCTCTCCCGAAGAGATGTCCTCCGACGGAACAAAGGAAGACGGTGAAGCGGTCATCCAGGGCATCCTTGAGGCCCACGCCTTTGCTATTGAGGACCCGTACCGGGCCACGACGCACAACAAAGGCGTCATGAACGCCATCAGCAGCGTAGCTCTTGCCTGTGGCCAGGATTGGCGAGCGATTGAGGCCGGTTGCCACGCATGGACTACCATGGCCGATGGACGCTACACGTCGATGTCTTCGTGGGAATGCGATGACGACGGGAATTTGGTTGGCTCCATGGACCTCCCGATGGCCGTCGGCATCGTTGGCGGTGCTTCCAAAGTCCATCCTGCAGCAAAGGCAAACCTTGCTATCTTGGGGGTCGAAACGGCTCAGGAACTCGCCGGCATCATCCTCTGTGCTGGACTTGCGCAGAACTTGGGGGCTTTGCGAGCACTTTCAACCAAGGGCATTCAAGCCGGCCACATGAAATTGCACGCCAAGAACATGGCCGTGAGCGCTGGTGCCGTTGGAGAAGAAGTGGATGTGTTGGCGGCTCGCCTTCAAGCCCACGAGGGCCACCGCACGCAAAGTCTGGTGGAGACGTGGCTTGAAGAGATGAGGAAGGATTGAATTCACTCTTCTTCGGCTACGGAGGAGGCAGATACTTCTTGGACAGGAAGTGATGATTGGACCGTTCCCGTGCCGTCGGATTCTTCACGAAGGATTTCTTTTCGGTCGCCCAGTTCATCCAAGAGGCCGCTGGATTGAACTTGTTCTCTGAACCACGCCTTGACCTTCTTTCGTTCGGTGTGCGGGCAGCCAAAGGCTTCGGAGAAGCGACGAGTGGTGGCCAAACGACGAGTGTTACCATCTTTGCGCCGGTCAATCATCCCGTGTTGGGCCAGTTCACGAACATAATCGTACGCCTTTTGACCCAATAATTCGACGAGACGAGATTGCGGCATGGGCTGATGGTAGGCGATAAGAGCGGCCGCTTTGAGTAATTTTGGAGGCATGTCGGTCTTGGTCTCACGAGGCAGGTGTTCGGCGATGGTCGGTTTCACCTCGAGAGCCCATCGGTCTCCGACTTCGGCGAGTTGAAGGGCGCCGCCTTTCCTCCGCTTGAGCGTGGCCTGCAGCGAGCCCAGGCAATCCAACATCTCGTCTTCGTCGTAACCCAACGCCGTGGAAAGTTCCTCCACGGACATGGATTTTCCTGAACTGAACAGGGTTGCTTCGATCAGGGATTCCAACGGTAATTCAGCCATCTCATCCCCTCCTTACTCCACCAACCAATCGTGCTCATCAAGCATGCTCTCGGTGGACGAATGNACCTCCACCTCAGAGGCATCTGTGGGTGATTCGCTCGCTTCCTTGGCTGCTTTGGCCTCCAATTTTGCTTGACGACGTGCTGCACGCTCTTCGGCCCGGCGGGCTCTCTCTGCGATGGCTTCCATCCGATGTTCGGAACCTGTCGTCTCNCCGTCCAAGGCTTCGGCATCCTCTGCCATCAANGCCTCAACCGCATCCAACACGTCTTCAAAGGTTGACAGTTTGGGCCAAAGGTCCTCGATCATGATGTTTTCAACGGCCTCACCCTCTTGTGAAATGCTGGCCATTCGCCGATGTGTGAGGAATAAACCTGCGATGAATGAGGCGACAAAGGCTTCGCTTTGTGGGTCTTCAAGGGCTTCGCCAAAAGTGGCTTTGAGCACGGGCTTGAGTTTTGCAATGACATCAATCAGCGGAACAGTGGCAGAACCGGCCTCGGCGCAGGTTGATTTGAGGGCCATCCAACAGCGCTCAATGTCCCCTTCAAGGTCTTCATTGTGCATCCGTCCACCGACGTTATCGAGGTACTCGCTCAACTCTCGTTCGTGCTCCAGGCGATTGATCTCTCGTTGCTTGAGAGCCTCGGCATCATCCGCTGCGTCCTTGAACGCAGAGAGTAATTCGGCCAATGTCACCGGTCGGCCTTCATCACGACGGACGCGTTCATCAAACAGGGTTGACAACACATCATCTGCGCCGCCATCCAAAACCGACTGGGTGAAAAAGAAGGCTTCGTCATCGTAATCGCTCTCCCAACCAAAAGCCCCGTCATCTTCCCAAACCTCTTCTTCAACCGGCTGGATTTTCTCAAAAAGGACTGCTGATTGGTGGTGAAGAACTTCCCAAGAGAGACGAATCAGTCGGCCGCAGGCTGGTAAATCGAGGTTCTCACCTTCTTTCACTCGCTTTGCAAAGACGTTCAAGAATGCAGAGAGGTCGACATCCCAAGGGTTGAATTCCTCCTCTCGAACGAGGGACAGAACCAACGCCACTGAACGGTCAAACGGGTCGTGAAGACTCTGGTGCTCGGCCTCTTCGGTAGCTGCGATGGCAGCAATACGCTGGCCAAATTCAACGGCATCCTCTCGCTCCTCACCTTCACCGAGGAGTTGGTCGATGACTTCCTGCTGGAGGAACCACCGGTCGAGCATGCTCTGTTGTTCTGCCATGAAATCGCCTCACTGTTCATCAAATTCGACCGTTGCTTCTGCGCCTTCGCTCGCTTCGGCCTCGTGCGCCTCTTCTTCGGCTATCTTGGAAGCCACTTCTGCTCGCTCATGGATGTCTTCGGTCAATTCTTGCGTCCGCTCCATCAAACCACCCAACGTGGCTTCTTCGGGCGTTTCCTCCGTAGCACCATCATCGTGCATATGAGCGAGCAAGCCACCCAAACTCTTCGGCACAGCAAGCGGGTCGGGAACCGATGGCATGTCTTCAGCGGCCGCAACGGCGTCCATGATACGGGACTCGTTCTTCGCTGCGTCCTTTTGAGACTCTTTGAGTGCCGCCTCGCCTAATGCGATGGCTCGCTCCCTGTCAAAGTCAAGAATACGCCGACTGCAACCGTCGCCGCCGTGGGTGATGCCAATGTGGTGATCGGCAAGTTTGAGTGAAACTTTTCGCAAGGTGACCATGATGAATTGCGCTCGCTTGCTGCGCTTTCGGCACATCTTCGCAATGCGCTCTGCGTTGTATGCGTCCAAGTTTTGGTCGACTTCGTCGAAGTAGTAGAACGGACTTGGGTCGTAATCTTGAATGGCAAAAATCAGGGCGAGAGCCGCCATGGATTGCTCTCCGCCAGAGAGTTGCTGACGACTGACCTTCGAGGATTTACCACGGGGTTGAGCCCACAGTTCCAAACCAGCCTTGAACGGTTCATCCGGATTTTCGAGGAAGAGTTCGCCCCGTCCTCCATCGGACAACTCGTGGTAGGATTTCTTGAAGTTCTCGTTGACCTTTTCCAAGACGTTGAGCAGGCGCTCCTTTCGCTGTGATTCGAGTTGTTCAGTGACCTCAATCAAGTGTTTTCGGCGAGCTTGCAGGGTGGCAAATTCGTCCTTCATCAAGTCCAAACGAGCCTGGCACTCGTCGTACTGTTCAATCGCCATCATGTTGACGTTCCCGAAGTTCTCCATCTTGCGCTGTAGGGCACGGAGTTGTCGCTCCAACTCACCGACATTCTTCAGGTCTTCAGGTAGATTCTCCAAGGAAAGGTCGGCTTCAATCAATTCCTGCGCCATCAACTGGACTTCAGATTCTTTCTCGCCGATGGTACGCATCAATTCCTCAGCCAAACGGCGATGATTCTGTGCCTGATTGAGGCGTTCCTCGTTTCGAACTCGAAGGGTTGCCCGCTGGTCGGTCAGTTCTTGTCGCTCCTGTTCAAGGCCTTGGTTTTCTTCCAAATACACGGCTTGTTCGTCCTTCTTGGCTTTCAAGGCCATCCTGTCGGTGGCCAACGTCGCCTCAAGTTCGTCAACTCTGTCCATTCTAGCCTCTTTGTTTTCATGGAGTGCATTCAACCGCTGCTGCGTTTCGTCCACTCTGCGCTGAAGCACCGTTTGATGGCTTGCGCCGCTGGCGATGATTTCCTCGGCTTTCTCTTTCTCACCCGTCGCTGTGACGCGGAGAAGGTTTGCGGCGTGCATGCGCTCACGAAGATGCTCGGGGCTCGCAGCCTCCAGAGCGGCCTTCGCAGAATCATGGTTTTCCTTGGAAGCGCCAAGCGTGCGATCGGCGGCATCGAGAGCCCGAATAGCATCTTGTGCGCTGAGGCGAACCTCATCCAACTTCTTTTCCAAACCAGCGACAACCTCCATCGCTTTCTTGTGAGCGAGGCCGACTTGCTTCTTTTCCGCTTTGAGTTCACGCAACTCGCTCGCATGTGAATCGTCGACCATGGCGTTGATTTTGTTTCGGATGTTTTGCTGATTGGTGCGCGCTTCACGAAGCGCACCGGTGACGGTAGCTTCCATGAGATGATATTTCTCAACTTCAGCGGTGAATTTCTCAACTTCACTGGCACCCTGAATTCGGCCGCCAAAGGCGATGCTCATTTTTCGCTTAGCACCGCCGACCATGGCACCGCCGGCTTCGATGACATCTCCTCGAAGCGTGACAAAGCGTGTACCGCCCATGTACTGCCGAGCGATGCTCAGATTCTCNACCAGGAGCGTGTTTCGGAGAACAAAGCGAACCGCCACGTCGATGCGGGGGTCGTAATCCATCATTTCGTGGGCGAAGCCGAGAACGCCGTCCTTTCGGGCCGTCATGACCGTCTTGCCGCCGGCACGAGAACTGGCGAGTTTGTTGAGTGGAAGGAAGGTGGCTCGACCTGCACGGTTTTCCGCCAACCAGCGAATGGCGTTAGCAGCGTCCTGGTCGGTCTCCACGACCACAGAAGCCATGCCTGCGCCGATGGCAGTCGCCAAAGCCACCTCGTGGGAACTGTCCTTTGGTGCGCAGAGTTCGGCCACGGTTCCGATGATGCCCTTCAACTGCTGGTTATCTCGGGCGGCGATGACGGCGCTCGCACCGCCTGCAAGTCCTTTTGCGCCGGATTTTCGCTCCATCTCAGCCTTGGCCAGGGAAAGGGCGCGTTCTGCTTCTCGCAATTTGATTTCAATGCGCGTGCGGTCTTCGGCAAGTTGGGACTCAGCACGTTGGGCTTCAGTCAATTGACCAGCGAGTGATTCACGGTCGTACTCTGGAGCCTCATCAGCCATCTCCTGCAAGCGGATATCCAATTCGCCCAGTGCGAGGCGGATNTCCTCGCCCTCCTGCTGTGCTTTCGCCAATTGGTCGCCGANCAAATCNGCCTCAACCGCAAGTTTGTCAACATCNGTTTGCGCCTCTTGGCGGTGCTGTTCGTGAGTTTGCACCTGTTCTTCTGCGGATGCCAACGCCTCTGTGAGGTGCTGATTTTTTTCACCCGCAGTTGCCAATGCCTCTCGAATGCGTTGCTCTTCATCCTGAGCCTCTTGGAGTTCATTCAATGCACCCGCAAGTGTTTGGTTTGCTGATTCTAGGCTGGTGATGAAGGCCTCGAGTTCGGCGTTTGCTTCGTTGAGTTGTTCAGACACCGCAAGCGTTTCTTCCTCTTCTTCCTCTTCTTCACGAGCCGCTTCTTGCAGGCGGTCGTTGTTGAGTTCAATGGCGACCTGGAGGGCTTGAATCGCTTGACCAAGTTCTGAAGTTTCGCCGCCGGTGAGGAGATTGATTTCCTTTTGAATTTCAGCGATTTTATCGTCGAGTTCCAAGAGTGTCTTTTCCGTGGCCTTGTGGTCATCCAACAGGTCTTGGCTCTCATCAAGGTACTTTTGGCGCTGCTCGATATGGAACTTCAACTCGTTCTTCATCGTGGCGTAGCGGGACTGGAGGAGCATGGCATTCGTCATTTGTATGGCATCGCTGACCTCCTTGGCCTTTTGAGCGACATGCCGCTCTTTGGCAAGGGTTGAAAGTCGCTCGAGTTGTTCTTTTTCGAGCAAACCGATGCGGTCAAGATAGTTCTCCACCATCTCTTTCTGTTTGTTAGCCTTACGAATCTCATCGTCGTACGAAGTGACGCCGGCAACGTTGTCCAACACCTTGCGGCGTTCCTTCGCCGTCATTTTTGCAAGGCTCGTAACGTCGCCTTGAAGAACGATGTTGTAGCCATCCGGGCGTGCATTGGCCGCCCCAAGGAGACGATGAAACACCTTCTGCGTGCTGTCTTCGCCGTTGAGTTTGTAGGTCGTTACTGGGTTGTTGGAAGCGGTCAAGCGGATGCTTCGAGACATGCGAATCTCTTCCTTGTCCAATGGAAGGCGTCGTCGCCCGTTATTCATGACGGGATTGGCGAACACCAGCGTAACTGAACACTCACGGGCTGGCTTGGAGTTCTTTCCACCGTTGAAGATGAGGTCGGTGGAATTCTGAGCACGGATGACCCGATTGGATTTGGGCCCAAGAACGAATTGAATCGCATCACCGCAGTTCGATTTCCCAGAACCGTTTGGCCCGGTAATCGCGGTAAATCCGCGGTCCAATGGAACGGTTACCTCGCCCTTGAACGATTTGAAATTCAGCACTTCAAGTGATTTTAGGTACATCCCTATCCCTCGTGCAATGGAAGTTTCCTTCCACTACTTTCTCGGCACCGGCGCTTTACAGGATTTAAACCATGCCCAAAATCACGGCTCAGTGCCTCGGTTTTTGAGGGTTTATTTTCGCCGCCGAAGGAGGGTCAAAACACCCCGTTTTGGTTGCACTTCTTACAGCCCGCTCCTTGGCAATATGGACAGGTGGCCATGACCAACAACTTGCTGCGGCGCCGACTCATGGCAAGGTCCTTGTCGGATTGTAAAAATCTGGAGCGCTCAACCCGCTCCATAGTGCGCTTATCGTGCTTTTCAGCATTGAAAAACGAGGAACGGAACACTCCAGCTTTTTCACGACGGCGATCAAGTTTATCCCGAGTTTGAGCAACCGCTTCGGCCTCCCAGTATTTTGGGCCACGAATCATGATAACGCCGACCACAGCGAACATGATTTGAACAACCCAAGGCTGTACGGGGAAGGGAAAGAGCGTGGCCAAACCTTCAGAGCTTGCCGAAGTGGGCAGCAATGAAAATCGGTCGAGGACGGCGAGTGAACAAAGAATAGAACCCATGATGAAACCCAACTTTCGAAGTCGGCGGGCCCATCCCTTGTTTTGCGGAAGTTCGAACCCGTACACAAAGAGGAAGAGGCCCTCCATGAGCATGAGCACGTCTGCTCCAGACCATTGACCCACTTCACCAAGACAGTACGACGTCCCCGTTTCCTTGAGTTCCTCTTCTACCAAATCAAAAGTACAACTCGGTTCAAACATCAACAACGCATCCAGTTTGTACCCCTCTGCCCCATCAATGACCTGCGGAGCCACGCTCCCAAACTGGACGTTAATGACGACGAATAACATCATCAAGAGACCAAATAGCGTGAGTATTTTCCTCAACGGAAGACGAAACACGTTTGGACCTCGTTCTTTCCAACGCTCGCTCATTGATAGTGATTGCGAGAAGCATGTCGTGCGAGCAGGCCATCATGGTCAAGAAGGTGGAAGCGGAGGACGAACCACAGGAGGAGATACTTTGGCCCACATCGCCATCATTGGAAGCGGCATTGCGGGATTGTTCGCAGCCTCAAAGTTGGCTGATGCAGGCCACCATGTCTCTGTCATCACCAAACAACGCCCCAAGGATTCCTCGACCAATTGGGCCCAAGGCGGTATCGCCGCCATCTTGGACAAAACCAACCAGGAGGGTATGGAAGCCCATGTCCAGGACACGCTACGCTCAGGCGACGGAGCGTGTGACGAGACGGTTGTTCGCTCGATCATTAGCGAGGCGGGAGATCGGATTCGAGATTTGATTCACATCGGCGTTGAATTTGAGAAAACGACCGATGGAGCCTATTCCTTTATTCGAGAGGGCGGCCACTCAAGCAATCGAATCCTTCACGCCAAAGATGCGACTGGCAAAGAGATTGAGCGTGCTTTGACCGCTTTTGCCCGGCAACACCCAAACATCACGCTCAAGCCCAATACGCTGGCCATTGATTTGATTCAACGTGAACACGGTCAACCTTCGATGGGTGTCGCTGGTGTCTGGTGTTTGGACCAAGGGACGCAGAATGTCGTGAACATCCAAGCCGACGCCATCGTGCTTGCTACGGGGGGCGTCGGACGTCTTTGGAAGGAGACCACCAACCCTGATGTCGCCACAGGAGATGGTTTGGCAATGGCCTATAGAACAGGTGCTAGCGTAGACAACCTTGCTTTCATCCAGTTCCATCCGACCGCACTCGCCACCGATGCGGAACGACCGTTTTTGATTTCTGAAGCCGTCCGAGGTGTCGGTGCCGTCTTACTTGATCAAGAGGGGCTCTCGCAGTGGAACCAAGCCGTTGAAGAGGCACGAACTCAAGGTGAAGAGGGCCCAGCCCCGGATTCGTTTTCGTTCACGCTCAAGTACACGCCCGAAGGTTCAATGGCGACCCGAGACATCGTTGCACGGGCGATCGACCAGCAAATGAAGAAACACGGCACGACCCATGTCTACCTCATAACGTCCCACTTGGACGAACCGCTTGATGAAAAATTCCCGACCATCGCCCGGCGTTTGGCGAACGAGGGATTGAAACTCGGCGTGGACCCCGTTCCGGTGGTTCCCGCCGCCCACTACATGGTCGGTGGAATTCAGGTTGACGAAATTGGACGGGCCTTTGTTCGTGAGCAAGGTGACGTTATGCCTCATCTCTACGCCATCGGCGAAGTCGCCAGCACGGGCATGCACGGTGCGAATCGCTTGGCCTCAAACAGCCTCCTCGAAGCGGTGGTTTTCGCCGAACGCGTGGCTCAGCACCTCATCGAGCACCCGCCTTCACCCTACGTTGGCACACACCCCTCTTGGCGGGCTGACGGTTTGGGCGCTTTGAAAGAACACGCACCCATCATCAACGACCGGACCAGTTTGGTGAGAACCATGTCGGAAGAGGTTGGCATCGTTCGCTCCAATCAACGCTTGAAGCGGGCAAAGCGGCGCTTGGACCTCCTGCACAAAGAGGTGGACATGATGTGGAAAGCCTCACTACCAACCAGGGAAATCGTTGAGCTTCGGAACCTATGCTTGATTGGACAACTGGTGGTTGAGGACGCACTTGGACAAACTGAGAACAGAGGTCTCCACTACAACGTAGATTTGCTCAAGGATGACAAGCACGGACCAACGAAGCCAACATCTGATTGATGGGAGCAGCCAAGCCGTGGTGCTCAGCTCGCTCAACCACCGCTTGGTTCAAAGCCCCAATTTCGGTTTGACGGCCGGCCTTCACATCTTGGAGCATGCTGCAAGTGTTGTCACGAGTTTGTTTGAGAACTGTTCTAAGGCGCTCTTCGAATACATGCTCATCGGGAATATCAACACGCTCCATCATCGCCACCGCTGATGCCTCTCGGTAGACCATCATGCAGGTAGCAAACAAATCGGGGTCAAGCAATTCGCCGTTCTTCAAACCACCCAAGGCAGCCACCGGGTTGATCGCTACATTGAGCAGAACCTTATTCCAAATCAACGCGGTTGGGTCGCTCTCCACAAGAGCGTTCAATTTAGCAGCGTTGAGCAGGTCAACGACCTTTGCAACCTTTGCCCCAGAAGGGCCAAGCGGCGTCGTAGCGAGGGATATTGCCCCATAGCCGGCCCAACGTGTGGGCCCGCTAGCCTGCATGAACGCCCCGTGAGTGGTGCTAGCGGCAAGAACCCGTTCAGGACCCAGCGTACGGGCTAATGTCTCGACATGACCCAATCCATTGGAAAGCGTAAAGACAACGCCATCGGACTTGAGAAAAGACGATGCATGTTGAGCCATATGGGCCACGTCATAGGATTTACAAGCCAAAATGATGAGGTCGGAGCCCTGATTCAATTCCGTTTCATGCGGAAGTTCCTCGCACGAAAAAAGGAAACGTTCGGCTCCAAAAGTGAGGTCATTATGGCCCTCTATTCGCAGACCTTCGAGCATTTGTCTGGCCCCGCGTTCCCCCCGAACATGAAGGTGGACTTCTGCAGAGCTCGTCGCCAAACTCGAGGCGACGATGCTACCGATGGAACCAACACCCAAGACGGATACTCGCACCTCATCACCTCACTGATAACTCGATAGATGCAGGACAACCGTACCTGCCTCATAGGTCAGCCACATGGTCGCGAGCGGTGCGTTGGGCGGCGTTAGCGTGAATGATGTGTTGCCAGGGGCCAGTGCTTGTCCGTCCCAATTATGGCCCCAATCCTCACCATAACTGCCACCGCGGTCAAGTCGGAAGGGAACCGATTCATTGGTTGGGTTGGACAACGTGAAGTTTGTCATTCCGCTGTTGAGAACGGTTCCATTGGTGGAAAGGGCCCAAGGCGTGGTCCAAAATCGGGTGGTGGAATTCATCCAAGAGACCATCAATTCGGGACCCTCAACAACCACAAAGGAAAGGTCAGGATAAGGGTTGAAGGAATCTCTGCAAAGAGAAATGTTCGCCCCATCGGGCATCAAAACGGTCAAATTTTGTGTGGCTTGAATTGAAGGAAGTTTGGCGGACGGCCGCAGGCTCATGTCCCAAATCCAAGGGCCGGACTCCGGTCGAACCGGCGTATTGAGGCTGGCATTGAGCGGACAATGCTCGCCGTCCATCAACAAATGCCCGTCCCCCTCAAACAAAGCACCCCATCCGGTGGCTTCGTCCGATGTGATCTGCCAGCCATCTACAGGCACATAGGCGACCAGTGGCCGTCGCTCCGGCAACGATGGTACGAAGGTGTGATTGTTGAGATGGAGAATGCCCATCGAGGGGTCAAACACCAAGGGGTCAAGGCCAGACAGACAAAATTGCGAAGGAACTTCGGTCAAGTTCACCTCCATCCCCGAGGCACCTGAGACACTGACCAATGATGTTTGGAGTCCATCAAACGAGGAGGCCCCCGTGCTGATGTTGAGCGAGGTGGAATTCATCAAATCACCATCCAAATCGATGCACCGATGGACATAGGCGCCGACCGGGACATCGTACCATGCAGAGGAAGGTACGACCTCAAGCGAGGGACGAACTTGAACTGGAACGGTTTCGTGGTCCCCATTGATGGCCACAACATAGCTGAGGTTGGCCATCGTCGGTTGGTTGGCCCCCGACCATGTGAGGTTCATCCAAAAAAACGCTGTTCGCTTCGGAAGAAGGTCTGAACCGCATCCCTGTCCATCGATGGTGTACGCGTCTTCGCCGTCGCAGTCCCAAGAAATACTCCACCCNTCGCCCGGTTGTTCAAGGTAAGCAGAGACTGCAAAGGGTTTCATCAAAGCCGACGGATTGACCACACGAACCTCCGTGGTTGAAAGCCAAGTTCCGTCCTCTTGGAGCACCGCTGCTTCCGGAGCGACCAACTGGTGGGTCAAGGGGTCGTCCCATCCTGTTTCATGAATCACNGGTTGGCCGGCTGGAAGGAGGAGCACGAAGACCAAGAGAAGAAGCAAACCCATTCGGCTGTGCTCGGTTTCGCTCAGGCCAGTTGTCTCGTCGAGAATAAGCGGTATGCGGAGATCGTTGCCAAAGAAGAACAACAGAGGCAATAACAAAGCAAACACGAGGTACCAAAGAGAGAACTGCTCAAACACGCCGAAGACATAGGCGGTGAACAAACCGAGCACGAGAATCAGACTCTGAGTGCTCGAACTGCGAGCATCAAGCAAACCCATTCGAGCAATGAGAAGACGACCACCGGGGAAGGTGGGCACCGGCAGAAGTGAAATCCAAGCAAAGAGCATCAACATGCCACCGACGTGAACCCAAGGGTGGGCCCACAGGATGCGGACAAAGGCGTCGTCGTGGCTGAAGGCCTCAGCGAGTATCGAAAGGAAAAGAGGAGGTGAAGAGACCAGCGGCATCGTCATCGAGACAAGGTATTCCGGCGTCATGGAAAGTCCTGCGAACATCAGGACTGCACCAGCCCCACCCAGAACAAGCGGGACGCTCAACGCCGTGTACCCCAGCGATGCTCTGTTTGGCCAAGGGCGAGCATCCATCCTTGGCATGGTTGGCAGTAGCAGAATGCCAAACGGCCAAACCAACCACGAAGAGGGGAAAAGGCCGAGGGCATACAAGGCGATGGTGAAGTCCGGCACCGGCAGAATATGGCCACTGCGCACNCCAAAACGTGCGGCTATGCGGCGCTGGATGGTTGATGCGACAAAAAGGACGAGCATAACTGGAAGAGTGTATCCGACGAGGGCATCAACAAATGAAGAGGAATGAAACCACCCCTCCGCCGGACGCGCACCTGCCATCCACAGGTCTCCTGCGAGGGTGAGGGTGAGGAAGGAGAGCACCCAAAACAGGACGACGGTGTTGACCCGAGGAAATTGACGCTCTGGGGTAGGGAAAACCGTCACAACCCAATCCTCGTCCTTCGTCAGTTTCGCCATCCAACCCAAACGGTCGAGATGAGCGTTAAGGGCAATCAAATCACCATGAACATCATCCTCACGAGGCGCAACGAACCACGACGGCCAACGACCGCCGTTTTTTCGGAGGACTGTGAAGTAGGACTGCAAAGTAGAGCCGATCAGTTCGTGTTGCGTCCAGGCGTCCTTGTGGTGGGGCAAACCGGTGGGGGATGCTGACGAATCTTCGCTCACGTTCAACCCCCCTTATCATCGTGGTGCGGGCCCTCCTCCATGAATCCCTCGTTAGGGGGTGGAGAAAGAATCACTTGTTCTTGAATCGCTTGAGGCGGAAGGTTTCTTCACGTTCCATCTCTTCAAGTCGAAGTTGAATGAAGACCTTGGCCTCTTCAAGTTCCGGGATGACCTTGAACTCNAGAGCGTTCACACGGCGCTTNGTGGCTTCAATTTCAGCAAGCAGGCGCTTGAGCGTGGCTTCCATCTCCGATGCTGTGACGATCTTCTCGATAAGTTCGCTGAAAGAGTCGCTGGCTTCGTCAATGTAAGGCGATGAGCCGATGAAACCGATACCTCGTTCCGCAAACGTGGATTTGAGGTTGGTTCCGCTCACGCTAGGAACGACCACACCCATGATGTTGCGGCGTTCAACCTCAACCTCGGGGTGAGCCGAGTTGGCGATGGCAGCAGCACGCACGGCCAAACCGCCTTCGATGGCGTTGGCCAAGTCGATACGGGTCTTGGCAAGTCGGTAGGCAGCGGTCAAGTCTCGCTTGGCTTCAATCATCTCAGAAAGGAGCGTTCGGAACTCGTGGAAGAGGCCGTCTCGCTTCATCTTCAACAGCTTGTAACCGTTCTTGGTCTGTTTGATTCGAGTCTTGAGCTTGATGAGTTCGCTTCGGGTTGGTTTAATGTCCAATGCCATGCTTTCTCACCTCCTCTTTACGAATCCTTAGGTATTCACTCTCGGTTGTCGGGGTGGTACTTTTCAATCCACTTTTGGTCAAGACGGACGAGGTACTTCGTATCGATGGAGGACATCAAGGTCCAACACAAGTCGAGCGTTTCGTTAATCGAGCGGTCTTCGTCTCGGGATTGGCGAAGGAACTGGTCCTCAAACACACCTGAGAAGTCCAAGAGTTGCTTGTCACGCTCGTTGAGTGCATCTTCACCAACAATGGCGACCAAACCACGGAGTTCACGACCCTGGGCGTAGGCAGCGTACATCTGGTCGGAAACGGACTTGTGGTCTTCACGGGTCGTTTCAGCACCGATACACGAACCCATCAGTCGAGACAGTGAAGGCAAGACGTTGATGGGCGGATAGATACCCTGCTGGTGGAGTTCACGGCTGATAACAATCTGACCTTCGGTGATGTATCCGGAAAGGTCGGGAATCGGGTGCGTGATGTCGTCACCGGGCATGGTGAGAATCGGGAATTGGGTAATGGAACCCTTCTTGCCCTTCACGATACCTGCACGCTCGTAGAGCATGGCCAAATCCGTGTACATGTATCCGGGGTAACCACGTCGTCCTGGAACTTCTTCACGAGCTGCACCGATTTGTCGAAGCGCATCGCAGTAGTTCGTCATGTCCGTGTAAATCACGAGAACGTGGTAGTCCTTCTCAAAGGCGAGGTACTCAGCAGCCGTCAAAGCAAGACGAGGCGTAATGATACGCTCAACAGCCGGGTCGTCAGCGAGGTTAACGAACAACACAGCGTTTTCGAGAGCCCCGGTTCGCTCCAAGTCAGAACGGAAGAAGTTGTATTCTTCAGCGGTAATACCCATGGCGCAGAACACAACAATGAACTCCTCATCGGAATCCTTGAGTTTTGCTTGACGGGCAATCTGCAAAGCGATGTCGTTGTGGGGCAGACCCGATGCGGAAAAGATCGGGAGTTTCTGTCCACGGACGAGCGTCGTACAGCAGTCAATGGCTGAAATGCCGGTTTGAATGAAATCGTGAGGCGACTGTCGGCTGTACGGGTTGATGGCCGCACCGATGATGTCTGCCTTTTCTTCAGCGACGATTTCAGGGCCACCATCACGAGGACGGCCGGCACCATCGAGAATTCGTCCAACCAAGTCGGTGCTCACGGGGAGTTTGAACACATCGCCCATGAAGGTAACACCGGTTTCTCGGTTGATTTTGGCCGTGCCTTCGAACACTTGGACGATAACAAGGTCGTCAGAGGTGTCGAGCACTTGGCCGTTCTTGATGTCGCCGTTGGCGAGTCGGAGGGTAACGATTTCACCGAACGCAACGGGCTCGGTTTTGTTCAAAAAGACCAATGGGCCCTTGACGTCAGTAATGGTTCGGTATTCTTTTCCAGTCATCTTCATCCTCTCCTCAGTTGGCCTCCACGGCGTTGGCGATTTGTTCGTTCATTTCCTTGACCATCTCTTCGATGCGGTCAATGTAGCCCTTTTCGAATCGGCCACGCATCAGGTCTGAGCGGGCGGGCACGTTCACAACATCGTTGAGCAGAGCACCGTCTGCCATGGCGCCCTTTGCTGCTTCTTGGAAGGAAAGGATGGCCTTGGCCATGTGGTACTGCAGGTGAATGTCGCAGTAAGCGTCAACCTCGTGGAACCCGTTTTGCTGCAAGAAGAACTCACGAATCATACGGGCGACTTCCAGCGTCAGTTGTTGGTCAACGGGCAGGGCATCGGAACCGACCAGTTGGACGATTTCTTGCAACTCGGCCTCAATTTGGAGCAGACCGCTGATTTGGGTGCGGATTTCTGGGAAATCCTGTGCGATGTTGTCCCGGAACCACTGGTCAAGACTCTGCGGGTAAAGCGAGTAGGAATTCAACCAGTTGATGGCAGGGAAGTGGCGTTGTCGAGCCAAACCTGCATCAAGACCCCAGAACACCTTCACGATACGAAGGGTACCTTGGGAGACCGGTTCGGAGATGTCACCACCGGGCGGCGACACAGCACCGATGACGGTGACTGAGCCGTCGTCGCCGTTGAGCGTCTCAACACGACCAGCTCGCTCATAGAATTCAGCGATACGGGAAGAGAGGTAAGCAGGGTAGCCTTCCTCACCGGGCATCTCTTCCAAACGGGACGAAATCTCACGCATGGCTTCAGCCCANCGGGAGGTNGAGTCNGCCATGAGGGCAACGTCGTAGCCCATGTCTCGGAAGTACTCGGCGATGGTGATTCCGGTGTAGACGGAAGCCTCACGAGCGGCCACAGGCATGTTTGAGGTGTTGGCGATCATGACCGTTCGGTTCATGAGCGGCTTTCCGGTGTTCGGGTCAATCAGGTGAGGGAACTCGTCCAACACTTCGGTCATCTCGTTGCCACGCTCGCCGCAGCCGATGTAAACAACGAGCTGAGCGTCAGAATACTTGGCAAGTGATTGCTGGGTGACGGTCTTTCCGGAACCGAATGGACCGGGAATACCTGCTGCACCACCCTTGGCGAGTGGGAACAGGAAATCCAGAATGCGCATACCGGTCACCAATGGGGTGTCGGGTGCGTACTTCTGCGTGTAAGGGCGTGGGGATCGGACGGGCCACTTCTGCATCATCTGCAACTCCGTGCCGTCTTCGAGCACACAAACGGTTTGTGTGACGTTGAAATCGCCGGATTCAATGGACTTGACCTTGCCTCCCTTGCCGGGTGGGACCATGATCTTGTGAACGATGGTTTCTGTTTCTTGGACGTGGCCAATCACTTGGCCGCTGACCACTTCATCGCCCTTGGCGACTTGGGGCTCAAATGTCCAGGTCTTTTCCATGTCAAAGGCGTCAGCGTCAACACCACGGGTGATGAAAACACCCATGACTTCCTCAAGGGTAGCAAGAGGTCGCTGAATACCGTCGTAAATCTGGGTCAGGAGGCCAGGCCCAAGGGAAACGGACAACGTCTCTTCGGTGTTCAATACGGGCTCTCCAGGTCGAATACCCGAGGTGTCTTCGTACACCTGGATAACAGCCTTCTCGCCGTGCAGTTCAATCACTTCACCCATCAAACCTTCATGGCCAACACGCACAACGTCATACATCGCTGCGTTCATGCCGGTCGCGGTTACGACAGGTCCCGAAATTCGGTAAATCACTCCTTCATTGCTCATTTTTTCTTCCTCCTGTTTTTGGTTGGAACTTCACTTCCACAAATCGACTCCTATGGCCTTACGAATGGTATCTCGCAAGGTGGTGTCTTCCTCCGTCCCGATGCCAAGCACGGTTGGAGAAACGGACGCCGACAATTGATCTCTCAATCGGTCGGGCAGCGTGGACATCACGGCGGAGTCGACCACCACGATACCAACGCTTTTGTTGTTGAGGAGCGAACGGAGTGCAGCATGCAATTCGTCATCGCTCTCGGGATTATGAAGATTGGACAGCCCAGCAAGCTGGAAGCCAAGGGTAAAGGCGGGTGAACCAACGACTGCGATATCCATGATTTCACCTCAGAGAACGTGCGCCTCAAGCACTTCAGCGGAAAGGCCGGCCAAGCGACCTCGTACAATCAAACGCAAATCGGAGACTTCCTGAACCTTCATGGCGATGTAGTGGATGATGGGGAGAGCCGATACTGGATGGAGGTAGCTCATCCGTTGCATCATGGCGTATTCCCTGGCTTTCATCCACGTGACGACGGGGTCCAGACTGCGGGTGGCATTGGCTTCTTCGAGCACCACCTCAAACGCAGCGTTGTCAAACCGGTCACCTGCGCGTAGCAGATCAAGCATCGCATCCTTCCCACCAGCGGCAATCGCTGAGAACGCACGTTTTGGCACGAGNCGTCCACCNGGAATCAGCAAGGTCACAAGTTGTTCGTTGGAGATACCAACCGCACTGGCTTCCAAGATGTTGACGATGTTTTTGTGATCGATTTCTGCGGCAAATAACCTGGACAAGAACCGGGCTGGTGCTCCCTTAGAAAGAAGCAAGGCTCGTTGTGACGCAGCGTAGTAGTGGCGGTCAAGTGCGTCTTCATAGTCGGCCAAGGAACCATTTTCAGGGACCTTGGCGAGTGCTGAGCCGAAGGACTTTCGTCGCATCAAGGCAGCAGCGGACTTCATATCGTCGCAACTTTCGACCACTTTCAGCCATGGCGTGTTGACATCGTTGATCTCCGGGAGGATGCTATTACCAACTTCCTCAACCGAGACTTCGTTGTGAATGGCACGGAACACGGCCTTAGCGTTCTGGTACTCGAAACGGGACGTGTAAATCTCGATGAGCGGGCGAATGGTCCTGTTGGCCATGTTCACCATCTCGGTCAATTCACCTTCGAGGTTGTGCGTCAACGCCGCTTCAACCAAGTCGCCACCGGAGAGTTTCCCAGCGTACAGGTCAATCTCAGTTCGGTATCCAATATCACCCACCGCCACCGTCAATTGGTCAACGGATTGGTTGATGAGTTGACGAAGGCGAGCTCGGTCTGCCAACTTCTGTCGTCGTGCCTTGGCACGTGAGACGACATAAGGAGTGTTTCCGAGCATCATGTGTTCACCTTCTTCATCCAAACAGTGTTTCGTTCACAGCAGCGAGTTGGTTGGACCAGGCTCGCTCAAGCATGTTGTCAAATCGCATGTCAAAGGAAACGGAGCCATCCTCGGCTTCCAAAACGAATCCCCCGAGCCCGTCCACGCTTTCGCCAACCTTGCGGTCGCCTGCTTCTTTCGAAATGGCGGCGCGGTCAACTTCTACGGGACGAATCACGAACTTGCCTTTGGCGAGTTTCTTGGAACTGGCCAGCAGGGACTTTAGAAGGGCTGCTCGTCCTTTCATGCCGGGGTCAGCAATGTGGCTTCGTGCAGCCTCAAGGGTTGCATCGAGCACTTTGCGACGGGCGATCAGAACGTCCTTTTGGTTGGATTGCCGGGCGCTTGCCACGGTTTCTCGGGCAATTTGCTCGGCTTCTTTCTCAGCACGCTGCTGGGCTTGTTCGCGCAGCGTTGAGGCTTTGGCTTCGGCGTCGGCAAGCAGTTGCTTGGCTTCGGCTTTGGCGTCCGCGATCAGCGCTTTTGCGTCGCTTTCAGCGGCCGCAGCGATGTCATTGGCAAGTGTTTCTAGGGTCATCGTATCGTCTCCATTATTCGTCGTTCAAGTATGGGCAGAGCCCAACGGTCGACCGTCGTCCTCAGTTGAGGAAGAGCGGAAGGGCACCGAGAATCACGATGGATTCTGGGAGAGCGGTGAAGATCAAAGCGACACCGAACTTGCTGCCGTCTTCGGCGAGCATGCCGACAGCTGCGCTGCCGATGGCGGCTTGGGAGAAACCTGCACCGATGGCGGCAAGGCCAAGGGCAAGTCCGACACCAACGTCGCCGGTCATTCCGTCAGTTGCACCCGAATCGGTCGTCGTGTCTTCTGCAGCAGCAACACCTTGGGCGACCAAGGCGAGCGTTGCNAGAACGATCAGTGTGCGTAGGCTCATTTTTAGGGTATTCTTGTTCATATTTCTACCTCCAGTTTTGTGTCCATGGGACTATGATTGCCCCTCCGTATGGAGGGTGCGACCGCCAATCGGGGTAAAAACCCGACCGGAGCCGTCGTAGAACTTGCCCATCCATTCCACAAAGTGGAGACGGGCAGCGTGGATGCTCGGTGAGAGCAATCCGAGAGCGAGTGCAAAGGCTTGGATGAAGAGGAAGAGAACAAGGCCGAGGGCGATGGAAACGACACCACCGCCGGACCACATCAAGTCCCAGCCCATGGTGATGGAGACTTCGGCGATCTTCACGCCGGCAACACCGACGCCCATCACACGAAGGTAGGACAGCGTATTGGCAAGGAGGCCGAAGGTTTCGATGGGACCCATGATGAAGCCACCAGCCCATCCAAACTTNTCAAAGACGGCCAGGCCGATGATGAGGCAGCCTACCCCCGCAAGGGTGGCGATGGCATAAGGTGTGGCGTCGAAGACGCCTTGGTCGGTGGTCAGGAATCCGTAGATGTGGAGGGTTCCTGCGGCGAGGATAATGATCCAACTGCCCTTCTCGAAGAAGGCTGCAAGGATGCCGTGTGCTCGAGCCACGTTGATGAAGCCGAGAATGAAGCCGAACATGAGGTGAGCAACACCGAGGTAAACCGAAAGGAGAACATACTCACCAAGTGAAGAGGTGGCTCGGTGGAATGGAATGTGCATGTAACTCATATTGAGAGTATCTGTAATGAAGCCGGGGAAGGTGATGTTGTCGTAGGTCCAAGCGTAAATTCCGGCCAGCGGAGAGGCGTCGCCCATTTGACCCGTATCGTCCCAAACAAACCCGAAACCTTCTGCGAAGAGGAAGCCCCAAATCATGCACCAAACGCCCATCCACTTCAGAATGGTGATGCCGTTCTTGACGACGGGGTCGGCGGCAAAGGGTTTCGTTCCGAGCCAAAGACCGAGAAGGAAGATGATGAAGCCGTAGCCAAAGTCACCCAAAATGAGACCGTAAATCATCGGGAAGGTGAGCATCAGGAAGAAGGTCGGGTCAAACGTCCCGTACGTCGGTCGGCCGACCAAGCCCACCATCAATTCGAAGGGGCGTGAGACGGCGTCGTTTTCCAGCGCAACCGGGGGCGTGGGCTCGTGGTGGTGATCGTCATGGTCGTCGTGATGATGATGGTCGTTGACGAAGGCCTCAATTTCAACGTGGGAGGCCATGTCCTTGAGGGCCGACTTCACACTGCCCGCTTTGGAGGTTGGGACCCATGCATCAAGGGCGAATGCTTGGCCTGAGACGGCCAGTTGCGTGGGAGCGGTGTGGATTTCGTCTTCCTTGGTCAGGTACTCGTGGATGGCGAGGATGTTGCGGCCGTTGTTTCGGGCCCATCGTTGTGCATCTTCAGATGCAGAGAACATGGTGCCTTCGACCTTGCTTCGCTTGGCCAGCAGTTGCTTCAAGACCTCATCGGGTGAACCACTCATGTTGGGAATTTGGACAGGTTTGCCGCCAAGTTCGCCGATGGCCATTTGGACTTCAGCACCTTCAGAAGGCAAACAAGCGACTGCGACAATGCCGGGGGCAGAAGCAAGTTCGACTTTCGTGGCCAAGGAGCCAAACACCGAGCGTGCTTTGCTGGCTTTTTTGGTTTCGGCGACGTAAACTTCCACGCGGTCGGAGCCGGCGAGAAGTTCCAAGTCCATGTTGAGAGGCGCCAGGCGGCGCAAAAGGTGAATCTGCTCGTCAAGTACCTCCAACTCGGATTCTGAATCACGGTGTGTATCAAGAAGGTCAAGGCCCGTTTGAAGTTCCTCAGCAAAGGAGCCCTCGAGCAATTCCTTGACTCGTCGGAGAGGAACGGGTCCGTCAGCGTTCACCGGCTTGAAGGCAGAGATGGCCGCACGCACTTTAGAGAGGAGAGAACTGACGTGGTTGGCCTCGTCGGAAGAGCTGGCTTGCCCGACCTTGACGCCTTCTTCGAAGTTGGTGTAGGACTCGATGTGAACGCAGCCGAGTTCCGTACACGTTCGCAACACATCACCCATACGGCCAACCGGTGCGGCGACCGTAAGACGAGACATGGCGACGGTGTCAAACATCAAATCGCCTCATTCGGATGACAGTGCATTGACGACCATATCGACGGCCGAGTCTTGGTTGCTCGTGGAACTGGATTCAATGCTTGCGACTTCTTTGGCACCGGTCGCCTTGACCTGGTCCGCTTCGCCTTGGGCCTTGTTCCGGGCCTCGTCCAAAATTTTCTGGGTCATGGCCACTGTTTCATCGGCAGCGTTCTGAACCATCTCAGATGATTTTCGGCGGGCATCAGCCACGATTTTCGAGGCTTCTTCTTGGGCTTCAGCAAGGCGCTTCTCGGCGTCTTGCTCAGCGGTTTTGATGCTTCGGAGGACCTCAGACATACCCATGTAGAACACCTATTGAAATTCCCAGCGAAAGGGGGTTTAAGAGTCTAACGGGATGGCCTCATGGACTCACTTTTCGGGCTTTGTTCCACGAAAACGACTCGCCATCCCGAACGGGTAGAGAAGACGCCCCTGAACATTTTGAAAACCAACACGAGCCATCATCTTCCGATAGTAGCCATTGGTCCCGTAGTGCGTGTAACTCCGAGCAAGACCTTTCCACGGATGGTCCTTCTCTTTCGTGATGATCCTGGCCATCAACTGCACAACGCTATTCATCCAAAGATACCCGAAGAAACCGTGGAGTTTGTTGGCTTTACCCGCATCACAAATCACCAATTGACCGCCTGGTTTCAGCACTCGAAGAATTTCACGTAGACCCTGCTCCTTGTCCTTAAAATCACGGAAGGAGAAGAGGCAGAAGACCATGTCAAAGGCGTCATCGGGCAAAGGAATGTCTTCAGCGATGGCCTCAACATAGGTTGCAGGGGCTTCCCCTCGTTTGGCACGTGCGCCGTCCACTCTTGGCTGGGCGGTGGCCAACATTTCAGGAGACGGGTCAAGACACGTCAAGTCCATGCCGACCAAGTCCTCGGCAAACGAGCCGGGGCCGCAACCCACCTCGAGCACCTTCATACCGGGCGTTGCATGGTTTCGGACGTTTCGCCGCCAGCGCTTGTCCTGACCAAAGGTCATCCATTTGTTGACGCGGTCGTAATTCGGGATGGTCGCTTCAAGTTGCCCCTCAAGCTCTTCCCAAGCGTCTGAATCAATACCGGACGGGTCGTATCCTCCGGTCGCAGCGCGCTTCCCCATGAGGAGAGGCGCACGCCCGACTGTTTTGGACATGTCGTTTGAGCCACAGCACCCATCAAGCGATGCGTTCCACGGTTTCTGGTGTGATACCTTCTTCAGGCGTCACACGGAACACGAGAATTTTGAGGTTCTCTGGAGCGTTTCTGAATTTTGAGACGATCATTGAGTTTTCAAAGTCTGTACCGATGGTTCGAACCTTGAAGGACAACACCATGTCGGCAATTGATGACAATTCTTGCTTGATGGCAGGGTCCAAACCGTCGGTTGACACTGAAATCATCAGCAGGCCTCGCACCATTTGAGCGTGGGCTTGAAGCATACGGACCATGGAGATGACTCGTGCAGGATCCTCTCGCTGCAAGAAGAAATCAAGGTTGTCCAAAACGGCTCTAAAGTAGGGGCCGAGGCCCATGATTTCGTTGGTGACCTCCGTCAGGTAATCTTGGCTGCTTTCATCGACAAACCGAGTTTGGGCGAGTCGCTGAATATCAGCCAACTGAAAACCCTCAAGGCGATATCGACTGGCGAGCAGTTCTCGTTCCAAAACATTGGCGTTGTATTCTTCACCGATGGTGCGGACATTGATGTCGAGTGGCCAATCATATTTCTTGAAAATTCGAATGATTTCTTGTTGCCCTTCATCGGTTGCGATGTAGAGGGTGTTTTCGGGTTCCTCGGCAGGCGACGCGAATTGCTTGGCGAAAAGTTCGCTTCCTGAACCCGTTTCGGTGAAAGCGATCATGGTGAAGCCTCGGGGTACACCGCCTCGCATTTCGTTGTCAAATTTCGGCACACCAAAGGAGCCCACAGAACCAAAGAACTCCTCGTCTTCTGGGTCAAACGTCATCTTTCGAGCCATGCATCATCACCTCAGAGAAGGACCACCTGTCCACGGTCGACCAAATCCGTACAGTACGTGTCCAAATTTGCGAGCACGAGTGGCGGCGTTTGGTCGGGTACATTGAGCATGACCGAGAGCACCTCGCGCTGCCTAAAGGTGTTGATGAAGGTGTGAAGGTACTCGGCGAGCATCCTGTCGTCGTTGTAGATGGCCAAAGCGTTGACACTATCGAGGAAGACAAAATTACGAGCATTGGTAACCGTTCGAAGAGTGTAGAGCGTTCGCAACAAAATACTCTCAAGCATGATGGGGCTGTCGATAAACGTGATGTTGGAATACGGCACATCGGTTCCGCCCAGCACACCAGAAGACACCAAATCGAGGAAATGAATGCCAGAGACATCCACGCCAATCGACTCGAAGGCTTGGATAATTTCCACCGCGCCTCGGCTGGCGGAGATGTAAACGCCTCCCATCTCAAACATCTGCATGAGGGGAATCATCGTGCTTGCCGTGACGGCAAAGGAATTGGTCGCACTCATTCGGACTTGAACCGAACTTCCCAGCGAAACCTGAGTCAGTTGTTCAGCAATCTGTTGGTCNAGTTCAAACATCNTCATTGCCCCCATCTGGATGTTTTATCGCCCGAAGCGCCCCATTTGAGCATAGGAATGAGCATCACGCCCAGCGGTGTGAGTTCAATGGCATGTTTTGCTCGACTGTGAGATGTCCCTCGCATTTTCACAACTTGCAAGAACCGGAGAAGGTGACCCATACGCTCTGAATCGCCCATGACGATGATGCCGTCAGCGATCGCCTCCTCAACACCAAACGATGACCAGTGGGCGTTTTCGGTCGCAGAGGTAATCTCTGAAATCAAGATGGTTGTGCAACCAAGCGTGGCCAGTTTCTTTCCGAGGGTGAACAAAAAGTCTCGAATCAATTGCTCGGACTTAATCTTGTAACAAAGGGTGGTGACCGAATCGATGACCAAACGAGTGACACCGATGGTGTTGACGATGTCGACGATGGACTTGATGAGGGCGTGAACGTCATCGAGGTCAAAGGAGGCTTTTTCCAAACCCAACCACGAGTAGAGAACGTCCATGTCAAAGACGTTGATGAGCCCAGTGTCGACCATATTCATGTCAAAGAAGGCGTATTGGCGGATGTTCTCAAGCAACTTCACGGAAGGCTCTGTTGCCGTAAAGTGAGCGCAGGCCTCGCCGGCCAAAGCACCACGAACGAGGAATTCCATACCGAGCGTGGTCTTTCCAGAACCACAGGTCCCTGCGGCCAACACGGTTGAACCGTACGGAATGCCACCGCGGAGAATCTCATCCAATCCATGGATGCCCGTCACGCATCGGTCTCGGGTGTAAACGCTCGTCGGTTGCATGGGGACCAAACGGAAGGAATAGGCTTGGGTTGATGAAGTGTGCGGAAAGCAGAGGACGAGTTTTGTCCGATTCAGCCGTTGTGTTCACCTGGAGTTGGAGAATCCTCCAAAGCCCATGATTCTGAACCAAAGCGGTCCTCTCCGTCCCAAACCAAGGATTGGCCGGTCACCATGAACAACTGGGTGTTTCCGCCCCACTCAACCTTCATGACATCAGCAGGAGTGATTTCATCGAGTTGCGTGTATCGTAGGCTCAATTTGCCTTGGCCGTTGGCCAAACCGTCCAACTGCCCAACACCCAAAAAGCCGAGGGACCCGAGGTCAATGACATGGGTGGCGTTGCCAACGGTTTGCGAAGAAACATCGCCGGTGAACAGCGAGAGAGATTGGCCTGATAGAACACCGGACTGCAAGAGAAGGTTGCTAGAACTGCTGCCCGAGGTGTGATTGAGCGACCAACCCTTCAAGGCGACGGCAAAGTCGTTTGGGTTCTCGACCTCTATCCATTCCGGGCCGCTGGAAGAGGGACGAGCCATGACCTCCGTGATGTGGAGGATGTTGTTCTTTCGACCGCCATCGTGAACCTCTAAAATCACCCGAATCAATTCCCCGTCTTGTTGGAAGGAACGGTAGGAGGTGGAAGACGACGGCGCCGTGCCCCGCTCGGTACCACCCTCAAAGAGTACGGTCGAGGCCCGACCTTCTTGCGTGCTTTCCGCCACCACGATGGTCAAGCGCAGACTCATATCGGTATCAAGGCCAAGGCCGGCGGCCATGCCATCTTCTGTTACATTGTGAAGCGCCTCAACCCGGTCCATGTCCAAACGCTGATTCAGCAAGAGCCCCGGCTGAACCCGGCCTTCATGAAGGGCATCAGCGGTTGCCAAGTGCCAATCAGCGGTAGCGTTGGCGTAATCCAAACCATCGGCATCAGGAACGAACCATCCCTCGCCCGAAGTGAGTCGGTCAAGACCCAAGGAGGCAGCTCGGTCAAGCCGGTCAACGTCCGGGTCGTTGGAACCCATTTGCAATTGAGCGAGCGAGAGGAAGGCGGTGAGAATCATCAAGAACAGCGTAAAGGCTGAAAGAAATTCAATCACGGCCGTCAAGCCCCCTTCATCGCGCTCACGATGAGAGAAGGTTCGCCGCATGGGTTGACCATGCCAGCGCAATTCAAGAGGTTGCCGCATGAAACCATCCCCACTCGCCCAACTGGCCCACAGTTGCCGTTTCTCTGGGTGGCTTCAAACGGGCGATTTAGGCGGCTTGGAAGCGATGAGTCTTTGAATCACGGATGGAAGGAGGTTACGATGACCGAGCGAAAGCAACGCGAGATTTCCCAACGCAGAACCAGTCTTGGGTTCGTGGTTATGCTCCTTTTGTCCACCTTGGGGGTGCTCGCCACCGCTCCCGCCTCCAGTGCCAACCTGACGGGGTCAATCGGTATTTCAGGGAGTTCATCACCGGCCCCTGATGCTTGGTATTCCTCCTTTGACACCATAAGTTTTGAAGCCGATGTTACAAATTACTACGCCAGCCCCTCCGGCGCTGCTCGAACCCTTACATGGTACGCTTGCGACGGGGACGTCACCTCATCGGCCTGCAGATCCGTTTACGAAGAAACCGGCCAATTCAACATGGGCAACATACCTGGACAAACGACCGAGAACGTTCCCTCAACCGACTTGTGGATCCCTGGACAAAATGCCGAGGGCATCTTCACCATCCTCTACACTTTTAGTCAGAACGACCAAGTCCCTGCCGATGATGAATACCGGTTTACCATCAATTTGACCAATGATTTCGTTGATGTCATCGCCGACACCACCCATAACCCCCTCGAGCATCTGCAGAACCTTGCTGTTTACGACGAGGAGAGTGTGTTAAACACCGACACGGACTATGTCTTCAAGGCCAAGGGCCAGTCAACTTTGTGCGGCTTGTGCACGTTTTCAGGTGATTTCGGCTGGCAACTTTGGGATTTGGAAGAAACGATGATGCTCAAGGAAGCCTACAAGACGGTTGAAAACCTTCCAGCGTGGGGCGGCTACGACCCCTACAATCTCAATCTCCCAGCCTTCAATTACGGACAAGAAGGACGCTACATGCTGAAATTTGGACTCTTCAGCAGCACGGGCAACCCCTATGCAGACCTCAATCCGTCCAACAACCTCGCGACGTTCGAAATCGTCCTCAACGACAGCATTGACCTCAAGGTGATGGATGTCTACCCCAGCCACAACGCGCAATCATCACAATTCTATTACGGCAACGAGCGGGTGATTTCCACCTTTGCAAACCTCGGCAATATGTCGGTTGAAAACATCACGGTCTCGTACCAGGTGTACAATACGCAATACGAACTTGAAGTCGAGGACAGTTGCGACATTGCTGTCATGCACCCCAGCGACACGGCGACTTGCACCTTCAACATGACCACCACGGGCAATAATCGGTTGATTCGTGTCCAGATGCCAACCATCTACCAAAACGGGGAAGACGTGCGTATGGGGGATAACCTGTATTCACTCAACGCCGATGTCCAGGTTGGCGCCATCAACCCCTCTGTCCAAACCAACTCGGAGAACAACGTGTTCCTCACCAGCGACGATGTAGAATTGGTTGGCCGTTTCAACACCATCGCGTCCCAACCGCTCAACTACACTTGGCGAGAAGGCTTCTATGTCTGGGGCCATGGACAAGTGCTGAACAGAACCGGAGAAGCCTTCGGACTTGGCCATCACAACCTCACGCTGCAAGTAACCGATCCGTGGGGGGAAACCGAATATGCCTATGTGGAATTTGATGTCCTCAACTCCATCAACTTGACCGTAGACCCCTACTTCACTGGAACCGCCATCACGGAGGAGGAGGCCACGTTTACGCACGATGTCCTTCTGCCACATCTCGGCAAGAACTACGGCATTGGAGGAGGCGATTCGCCCCTGATGATGGTCTCGGTTGATGTCCAACCACTGACGGCTCAAGACGAAGGGTTGCGAAGTGTTGACATGAACCTCAATCTAACCGCACTCTTGCCAGACAACATTGACTTGACCACCCTCGACATTCGCTACCTACCTTCTACCGAGAGTGTGGTATGGGAATTCCTTGACGGTGTTGATAGTTACACCTTCGGACCGGACTTNGAAGAGGTTGACATCTCCATGACCAAGGACGGAGTCATTTTGCTCATTGGCGTTCTTCCACCAACCAATGTAACCGCTGAGAACGTGGAATGGACCCAACTTGAGGACGGCCAGATCCAACTGGACTGGACGCCCAAGGGCGACATCACCAACCCCTATGTGGGCGGTTGGAACCTCTACAAAATCCAAGGCATTTCAGGAACCACGGTGTTCCCTGAAACGGCGGGCGGCGTGAACGAGAATATTTGGGAGGAATTAACCTTCGAAAGCCATGTCGCAACCCTATCCCTCTCCACCCAAAGCTGGCTTGACCCGGACCGTCTCGACACGGGCATTTGCGCCTCCTATGCCATCATCCCCATCGACCGTGAAGGAAACGCCAATCTCCAAATGGCCAACATCACCCGAGTGAACGGTCTTGCAGGTCAACTCTGCGGCGACGCCATTCCACCATCGATTACCTTGGAAGACCTCTCGCACACTTGGGCGTTCACCAATAACTCGGATTGCTTCGAAGAGCAACAAGATTGGTCAGTATGCTATACGGCTGAACTGTCGTGGACCTGGCCTGCCCATGAAGTTCAAGGCAACGTGACATGGAACGTCTACCGTGTAGAAACCCAACCAAACAACGTTGACCTGAAATTCATTGAACCAATGATTGAGGGGCTTGAAGGCGTACCCGGGGAGACGGGGACACTGACCCAAACCGGTCTTGAGCGAAACGGAATCCAACCCTACCGGACCTACTACTACATCTTCGCCCCAATTGACAGCGTGGGCAATGAATTGATGGTCGCCAACTACGACCCAAACCCAAATGCAGAGAATCCGAACATCGAGCGGGTCCACATCAACGACGACTGGTGGGCGTACAACCAGCACCTCATTCCACCCGAGCCTGAACCCCCAGAACCACCGCTCGGCATCCCTTGGTTGCAGAAACTGAACGATGCGACACAGGTATCTGAATTCCAAAACGCTGGATTTGTCCTGCTCGCCACCATCGTGCTCAACTTCCTGCTCCTCCCACTCCTGCTCAAGCGACGAAAGCGACTCAAGCGAGTGCTCGAAGCACGAAAGCGCAACAGCGCCGCTGCAATGAACGAATTTGACGACTTCTTTGAGTGATTGGCGCGGCAGGGGAGATTCGAACTCCCGAGGTGAGACACCACTGGATTAGCA
>FUFK010040960.1_pt1 | contig 59391 bp, 52 predicted proteins | sample 1021851 | NCBI WGS metagenome assembly FUFK01 (sample SAMEA51879418, study PRJEB19060) | metagenome
TGTTTACTGATCTCTGAAGTGGCCCGTGGCGCTGCGGCTCACCAGATGGAGGGGAAGCGTTCCCGCTAAAGCGCGATGAACCATAAAAAAGCCCCGCCGGGACACGGCGGGGCTTGCTTGCAAGGCAGATGGATCGGGTTCGCCCGCCGCCAAATCAGGCGGCGATGGCGTTACGCAACTTCTTCAGCGCGTTGTTCTCGAGCTGGCGGATGCGTTCGGCGGAAACGCCGTATTCGTCCGCCAGTTCCTGAAGGGTGGACTTCTGGTCGGCCAGCCAGCGGCGCTCGAGAATGTCGCGGCTGCGCTCGTCCAGGGTCATGATCGCCGAGCCCAGCTGGCGCGAGCTGCGCTGCTGATCGTCCTCGGCGGCGACCAGGTCGGCCGGGTCGCTGTTGTCGCTGTGCAGATAGGCCGCCGGCGACGGAATCGGGCTGTCTTCGTCGTCGCTGGTGGGGCCGTCGAAACTGGCGTCGAAGGCGCCCAGGCGGCCTTCCATTTCCTTCACCTGGGTGGCGGTCACCCCCAGATCGTCGGCCACGCGCTGGGCTTCTTCCGTGGTCAGGCGGCCGAGACGCTTCTTCTGGCCGCGCAGGTTGAAGAACAGTTTGCGCTGGGCCTTGGTGGTGGCCACCTTAACGATGCGCCAGTTCTTGATCACGTATTCGTGGATTTCGGCCTTGATCCAGTGCACGGCGAAACTCACCAGCCGCACGCCCTTGGACGGATCGAATCGTTTCACGGCCTTCATCAGGCCGACGTTGCCTTCCTGGATCAGGTCGCCCAGGGGCAGGCCGTAACCGGTGTAGCTGCGGGCGATGTGCACCACGAAGCGCAGGTGGGCGAGCACCAGATTACGGGCGGCGTCCAGGTCTTCGTCGAAGTACAACCGCTCGGTCAGCTGACGCTCTTCGTCGACGCTGAGCACGGGCACGCTGTTCACCGCGCGGATATAGGCATCCAGGTCGTGACCCGGGACCGCCAGCGGTAATGCGTTAGCCTGTTGCAGTTGTGTTTTCATGTCTCCCTTCTCCCTTATTGGGTTGGGCATGATGTTAGCACTCGGATTCTTGGAGTGCTAATAGCCGGATTGGTTCCCCGTCATTCATCCTCTCAATGACGGGGCCGGACGGGGGATTCAGGCTACCCGAAGCGGGTGACCGTTCCGTGATCCCGGTCAATGCTGGGACACCCAATGTAGGAGAGATTTCCCTCCGGAGGGGTAAAGAAACGAAAAAAAGCGGCGGCCCCAAAGCAGGGCTCAGAACTGCGGCTCCACATCGCCCAGATGCCGGCTCACCGCCAGCCAGGCGCCCAGCAGCCCCAGGGTGCCGCTGAACAGGGGCAACACCAGCACGGTGGACGGGCTCATACCGGTGAGCGAGTGCTCGCTTTCATAGAGGTTCAGCAGCTCGTCGATGGGCCCGCCCAGCCACCACAGCGCGGTGCCCACCAGCACCAGGGACAGCACGCCCCCGGCGAACCCGAAGCAGAACCCGCTGTACAGAAACGGGCGGCGCACGAAGCCGTCGGTGCCGCCGACGATCTTGATCACCACGATCTCCTCGCGCCGGCTTTCGATGGCCAGGCGAATGGTGTTCACCACCACCAGCACCACGGCGGCGGCCAGGCCCAGGGTGAGCACGCCGATCAGCCGGTCCCCCAGCTCGATAATGGCGTGCAGTCGGCGCACCCAGGCCACGTCGAGCTGGGCGTTGTCCACTTCCGGCAGGGCGTTGAGCCGGGTTTGCAGCGCCTCGACCTGGCCGGGGGCGGTGTTGTCCGGGTAGACCACGATCAGCGGCGGCAGCGGGTTGTCCGGCAGGGCTTCAAGCACGTCGCCGAAGCCGGACAGCGCCTTGAACTCGTCCAGGGCCTGGGCGCGGGTGATCACCTCGGTGCGTTTCACGGTGTCGAAGTCCGCCCAGTCGTCGGCCAGCCGCCGTTGCCGGTCCTCGTCCACGTCCATTTCCAGGAACACGGACAGGTGGGCGTTGCCGTCCCAGCCTTTGGTGATCACGCGGGCGTTGTCCAGCAGCACCGCCAGCCCGGCGGGCAGCGCCAGGGCGATGGCGATCACCAGCACCGTCATCAGGGCGCTGGACGGGGCGGCGCGCATCCGGTTGAGGGCGTCGCGCAGGGAGTCCCGGTGGTGGTGGCGCCAGGCCCGCAGGCGGTCGCCCAGGGAGGTGCGCGCGCTGCGGGCGCCGCCGGGCCGGCGGGCGCGGGGGCTGTTAGGCGCCATGGTCGTCGTCCTCGCCGTCGTGAATCAGGCGGCCTTCGCGCAGCGTCAGCAGGCGGTGCCGGTGGCGGGCGATCAGCGACAGGTCGTGGGTGGCGATCAGCACCGCCACGCCGACCCGGGCGAAGTCATGGAACAGGTCCATGATCTCGGCGCTGAGCGCCGGGTCCAGGTTACCGGTGGGCTCGTCGGCGAGCAGCAGCGGCGGCTTGTTGACCACCGCCCGGGCGATGCCCACGCGCTGCTGCTCGCCGCCGGACAGCATGATCGGGTTGAGCTTTTCCTTGTTGAGCAGGCCCACCTTGTCCAGGGCCGCGCGCACCCGCTTGCCGATGTCGGCGCGGGCGAAGCCGGCGATCACCAGCGGCAGGGCCACGTTGTCGAACACGCTGCGGTCGAACAGTAACTGGTGGTTCTGGTGCACCATGCCGATCTTGCGGCGCAGGAAGGGCACTTGCCGGGTGCTGAAGCCGTTCAGGTTCTGGCCTTCCACGAACACCTGCCCCTGGGTGGGGCGTTCGATCATCATGATCAGCTTGAGCAGCGTCGACTTGCCGGCGCCGGAGTGACCGGTCAAAAAGGTCAGTTGGCCGGCGGGCAGCTCGAAGTTGATGCGACGCAGGGCGTCCTTGCCGTTCGGGTAGCGCTTGCTGACCCGATCAAACTTGATCATGGGAGTCCTTCATCGGGCCACGTCCTCGAACAGCGCCTGCACGAATTCCTCGGCGTTGAACGGGCGCAGGTCTTCCAGCTGTTCGCCGACGCCGATAAAGCGGATCGGCAGGCCGGTGCGCTTGGCCAGCGCGAACAGAATGCCGCCCTTGGCGGTGCCGTCCAGCTTGGTCAGCACCAGGCCGGTGACCCCGGCGGTGTCGCGGAACTCCTCGGCCTGATTGATGGCATTCTGGCCGGTGCCGGCGTCCAGCACCAGCAGCACCTCGTGGGGCGCTTCCGGCGACAGCTTCTTCATCACCCGGGTGACCTTGGAGAGCTCCTCCATCAGATTGCCCCGGGTGTGCAGGCGGCCGGCGGTGTCCGCGATCAGCACGTCGGCGCCCCGGGACTGGGCCGCCTGCACCGCGTCGTAGACCACGCTGGCGGAGTCCGAGCCGGTGTGCTGGGCGACCACCGGAATGCTGTTGCGCTCGCCCCACACCTGCAGCTGCTCCACGGCGGCGGCCCGGAAGGTGTCGCCGGCGGCCAGCATCACGCTCTTGCCTTCGGCCTTGAAGCGGCACGCCAGCTTGCCGATGGTGGTGGTCTTGCCGACCCCGTTCACGCCCACCATCAGAATCACATAGGGCTTCTTGGAGCTGTCGATTTCCAGCGGCCGGTCCACCGGCACCAGCAGGTTGCGCAGCTCTTCCTGCAGCGCTTCGTAGAGCGCGTCCGCGTGCACCAGCTCCTGGCGGCCGACCCGGTCGGTGAGATTGCCGATGATGGTGTCGGTGGCCTCCACGCCCACGTCCGCCACCAGCAGCTGAGTCTCGATCTCCTCGAAGATCTCGTCGTCGATCTCCTTGGCGCCCACCAGCAGGTCGGCCAGGCCCTTGCCCAGGTTCTTGCTGGTCTTGCTCATGCCCTGCTTCATGCGCGTCCAGAAGCCGCCGTCGGACTCGGCGGGCGCTTCTTCGGGCGCGGCTACCGGCTGGCTGGCCGGGCGCTCGGGCTGTGCGGGCGGCTCCGCCGGTGCCGGCTCGGCTTTATCGGACTCGGGTTCGGACGGTTGCGGCTGCTTGCCGAACATGCGCGAGAACAGGCCGGCTTTCTTTTCGCCGCCGCGCGGTACCTCGTCACGGGGCGTGCGGGCGTCCTCGGCCGGGTCGCGATCGTCGTCGCGTGAAACTTCGTCGTTCATGGTCAGTCGTATCCATCGGGTTGGGAGCCACCCGCCCGCCTGATGGGGTAGGGTGGGAGCCCGGAAATGCCTTGCCCGCTCATCACGGGCGCGCGGCTATCCTACCATTGTCATTGCTGCCCGCCATAAACAGCGTAGAGGATTGCGGATGAAACCACTGTTGATCGCCCTGGGGTTGAGCCTGATCACGCTCACCGCCCGCGCCGAACTGCCGACCCACGAGTTCCAGCTCGATAACGGCCTCGACGTGCTGGTACGCGAGGATCACCGGGCGCCGGTGATCACCGTCATGGTCTGGTTCAAGGCGGGCAGTATTGACGAGGCGCCCTATGAAACCGGCCTGGCCCATGTGCTGGAGCACATGATGTTCAAGGGCAGCAAGCGGCTCGACGCCGGCGAGTTTTCGCGCACCGTGGCCCGCTTCGGCGGCAGCGACAACGCCTTTACCAGCTACGACTTCACCGCCTATTTCCAGCAGTACGAGGCGTCGCGGCTGCCGCTGGCCCTGGAGCTGGAGGCGGAGCGCCTGAAAAACCTGAAGATCGACGACGAGGCCTTCCGCCGCGAGCTGCAGGTGGTGATGGAAGAGCGCCGCCAGCGCACCGACGACAAGCCCACGGCGCTGGCCTGGGAAAAATTCCAGGCGGTGGCGCGGCCCGGCACCGGCTACGCCCACCCGATCATCGGCTGGCGGGACCAGCTCGCCCAGTTGCAGCCGCGGCAGGCCCGCGACTGGTACGACCGTTTTTACGTGCCCGGCAACGCCACCCTGGTAATCGCCGGGGACGTAACCCTGGAGCAGGTGCGCCCGCTGGTGGAAAAGTTCTTCGCCGATCTGCCCCGGGGCGAGACGCCGCCGCGCCCCGAGACCACGCTCAACCCGCCCCCCGGCGAGCGGCGCATGACCCTGCGGCTGCCGGTGCGGGTGCCGGCGCTCTATATGAGCTATAACGTGCCGTCGCTGACCACCGCCGACCACCAGGACGACTTCTATGCCCTGACCATGCTGGGCGGGGTGCTCGACGGCGGCACCAGCGCCCGCATGGAGAGCAACCTGGTGCGCGGCCAGCGCCTGGCCGCCGGCCTGGGGGCCGGCTACGACGGCCTGCAGCGCGGCAACGGCACCTTTACCATCACCGCCACGCCCAACCCGGCGGTGAGCCTCGACCAGCTTGAGGCGGCGATCAAAGCGGAGATCGAGGAGATCGCCGAGCAGCCGCCCAGCGAGGCGGAAATGGACCGGGTACGGGCCGGGGTGCTGGCGGAGCAGATCTACCAGCGCGACTCGGTGATGGGCCAGGCCATGGAGCTGGGCACCCTGTCGGTGCTGGGCCTGGACTGGCGGCTGGCCGGCCAATTCGATGACAACCTGGAAGCGGTGACCCCCGAGCAGGTTCAGCAAGCGGCACGGAAGTGGCTGGTGGCGGAACGCAGCGCCGTGGCCCATGTGATTCCGGAGGGCGAAGAATGATGATGCAGACGATAAAAGGTTTGTCCGTCGTCGTGGCGGCGGCGCTGCTGCTGGCCGGCTGCGCCGGCTTTCCGACCACCGCCGAGCAGGTCGGCCAGGCGACGCCGGCGGCGCCGGAACTGGAGATTCAGTCCTGGCGTACCGAGCAGGGCGCCAAGGTCATGTTCGTGCCCTCTCCGGCGTTGCCGATGCTCGACGTGCGCCTGGTGATGGACGCCGGCAGCGCCCGCGACGGCGATCAGCCCGGCGTGGCCGCGCTCACCAGCGCCCTGCTGGGCGAGGGCGCCGAAGGGCTGAGCGTGGACGACATCGCCCGTGGTTTCGAGGATCGCGGCGCCCGCTTCTCCACCGGCAGCTACCAGGATATGGGCGTGATCAGCCTGCGCACCCTGTCGCGACCCCGCTGGCGCGACGACGCCGTGGATCTGCTGGCGCGGGTGATCGGCACCCCCACCTTTCCCCAGGACGCCCTGGAGCGGGTACGCACCAGCGCCCTGCAGGGCCTGAAGATGGAAAAGCAGGTGCCCGGGCCGCAGGTCAACAAGGCGTTCCAGCGCACCCTGTTCGGCGAACATCCTTACGGTCATCCGCAGTCCGGCACGCTGGAAAGCCTGCCCGGCATCGAGCGCGACGATCTGGTGGCGTTCCATCAGCGCTATTACGCCGCCGGCAACGCCGTCATCGCCCTGGTCGGTGACGTCAGCCGCGAGCAGGCGGAAGCGATCGCCGAACAGCTCAGCGAGGCCCTGCCGCGCGGCGACGCGGCCCCGGAGCTGGCCCGGGCCGAGCGTCTCAAGGAGCGTGTCACCGAACACGTGGATTTCCCGTCCAACCAGACCCACATCCTGATCGGCAACCAGGCCACCTGGCGCGGCAACCCCGACCATGTGCCGCTGTACGTGGGCAATTACATCCTCGGCGGCGGGGGCTTCGCGTCCTTGCTGACGCAGAAAGTGCGGGAAGAGAAAGGCTACGTTTACGGGGTGTCCAGCTTCTTCAAGCCGATGGCCGCCGGCGGCCCCTTTATCCTGCAATTGCAGACCGCCAACGACAACGCCGACCAGGCGCTGGCTTTGTCCATGGGCATCGTGCGGGACTTCATAGAAAACGGCCCCACCGAAGCGCAGCTGGAGGCCGCCAAGGCCAACATTCTCGGCAGCCGGGCACTGGAAACCGCCGACAACAGCGATATCATCGGCCAGCTCGGCGCCATCGGCTTCTATGATTTGCCGCTGGACTACCTGCAGCGCTTTAACCAGCGCGTGGAGGCGGTGACCGTGGAAGAGATCCGCGCGGCGTTCCAGCGGGCGCTGGACGCCGACCGTCTGGCCATCGTCAGCATCGGCCCCCGCGCGCCGCAAACGGACCGGTAATGAAGGCAAGAGGCAAAACCAGCAAGGGGCAGGTGCGTATCATCGGTGGCGAACGGCGCGGTCACCGGCTGCATTTCGTCGACCAGCGCGGTGACCTGCGCCCGTCCTCGGATCGCATGCGCGAAACCCTGTTCAACTGGCTGCAGGCGGAACTGCCCGGCGCCCGGGTGCTGGACCTGTTCGCCGGGTCCGGCGCGCTGGGCGCCGAGGCGCTGAGCCGTGGCGCCGGCCAGGCCCTGCTGGTGGAGAAAAAGCGCGACCGCTGCGCGGACCTGAGCCGGCAGCTGACGCCGCTGTTCGGCGAGCGGGTGCGCGTTCATTGCGCCGAGGCGCTCAAATGGCTGGCGCGCTGCGAGGAGCGCTTCGATCTGGTGTTTATCGATCCACCCTATGATCTGGGTCTGGCGGCGCCGGCCTGCGAGGCGCTGGAGGCGCTCGGGCTGCTGAAACCCGATGCGCGGATTTATGTAGAATCGCGCCGTCACGACGCGGCGCCGGCGGTGCCCGAATCCTGGGAGCGCCTGCGCGAGAAGGACGGCGGCGACGTACGTGCCCAACTCTACCGCCGACCCTGAGCGCCGGGCCGGTGTGGTTGGTTTTTGGTTTTCAATAACGAAGGTGTCTGACTATGTGGCTTGCTCTGGGGGCGGTGATCGCCGGTCTTGTGGTTCTGGTATGGAGCGCCGACCGTTTCGTGGACGGTGCTTCAGCCACCGCCCGGCACGCCGGCATGCCCACGCTGCTGGTCGGCATGCTGGTGATCGGCTTCGGCACCTCGGCGCCGGAGATGGTGGTCTCGGCGCTGGCCTCCTCGGACGGTAACCCGGGCCTGGCCCTGGGCAACGCCTACGGCTCCAACATCACCAATATCGCGCTGATCCTGGGCCTGGTGGCGCTGCTCAGCCCGATCTCGGTGCACTCCTCGGTGCTGCGGCGCGAGCTGCCGGTGCTGGCGGTGATCATGCTGCTGGCCGGTTACCAGCTTTACGACGGCCAGGTCAGCCACCTGGACGCCGTGGTGCTGCTGGCGGTGTTCTTTATGCTGATGGGCTGGTCGGTGTACCAGGGCATGACCGGCAAGGGCGATCCCATTGTCGGCGACGTGGACGCCGCCGCCGAGGAACCCATGCCGCTGGGTCGCGCCATCTTCTGGCTGGTGTTCGGGCTGGTGCTGCTGGTGGCCAGCTCGCGCCTGCTGGTGTGGGGCGCGGTGAGCATCGCCGAGGGCCTGGGCGTCAGCGATCTGATCATCGGCCTGACCGTGGTGGCGGTGGGCACCTCCCTGCCGGAGCTGGCCTCGGCGCTGGCGGCGGTGCGCAAGAACGAGCACGATCTGGCGCTGGGCAATGTGCTAGGCTCGAACCTGTTCAATACCCTGGCGGTGGTGGGCATCGCCGGTGCGATCACGCCGGTGCCGGCGGAGCCCGCTGTGTTCTACCGCGACTGGGTGGTGATGATGGTGCTCACCGTGGCGCTGTTCCTGATGGGCTACGGGTTCCGCGGCGTCGGCACCGGGCGCATCAACCGCATCGAGGGCGGCATTTTGCTGGCCATTTATCTGGGTTATACCGGTTACCTGGTGTCCACCCTGGTGCCCGGCGGCTGACAGGAGTCACACATGCATCGCCCCCCGTTACAGCAGAACTCTTTTCTGGCGCTGCTGGTGCTGGTCACGCTGGGCTTCTTCGTGTTGCTCAAGCCGTTCTACGCACCCATTTTCTGGGCCTGCGCGGTGGCGGTGATTTTCTACCCCATGCAGCAGCGGCTGCTGGCCAAATGGCCCAACCGCCCTACCCTGATGGCGCTGGTCACCCTGCTGGTGTGCACCGTGATGGTGGTGATTCCGGTACTGCTGGTGGCGGCGTCGTTCATCACCGAAGGGTTGTCCGTCTACCAGAAGCTTCAGGAAGGCCGGCTCGACCCGAGCGAGTACATCGCCACCTTCCGGGAAGGGTTCCCGCTGGCGTACCACTGGCTGGAACGGTTCGGGGTGGATTTCTCCAACCTGGGCGATCAGGTTATGGCGGGCCTGAGGAGTGCCGGCCAGTTTCTCGGCAAACGGGCCCTGGCGGTGGGGCAGAACACCTTCCGCTTCTTTATCGATCTGGGCCTGATGCTCTACCTGACCTTCTTTCTGCTCCGCGACGGCAACAAACTGATTCAGATGTTGATCCGCGCCTTGCCGCTGGGCGACGACCGCGAGCGCATGCTGTTCAACAAATTCGCCGAAATCACCCGCGCCACCATCAAGGGCAACCTGGTGGTGGCCGCCATTCAGGGCGCCCTGGGCGGCCTGATCTTCTGGTTCCTGGGGATTCCGGCGGCGGTGCTCTGGGGCGTGGTGATGGCGGTGCTGTCGCTGATTCCGGCGGTGGGCGCCAGCTTGATCTGGGTGCCGGTGGCGTTGTATCTGTATGCGGTGGGCGAGATTGTCGACGCGGTGATTCTGACCGCCTTCGGCGCCATCGTGATCGGTCTGGTGGACAATATCCTGCGGCCGATTCTGGTCGGCCGCGACACCAAGCTGCCGGATTATCTGGTGCTGTTCTCCACTCTGGGAGGGCTGGCGCTGTTCGGCATCACCGGTTTCGCGCTGGGGCCGCTGCTGGCGGGCCTGTTCGTCGCCTTCTGGCAAATCTTCATCCAGGAATTCAACGTGGAACCGGCGGTTGGAGATACCGGTCCTAATGAGCAAGACGATGAAAAAACAGGGACGTAATCCCGGGAGACAATCATGAATCTGGTCTATTTCATGCCCATCGTGGTGGCGGCCGCCGTGGCGAGCAGTTGTGGCGATGACGAAGATGGCGGCCTGGGGTCACTGCGCTCCGATGCCTCGGTGTTTTATTACAATCAGATCACTAGTAACGGTGCCGCCGATCAGAGCACGCTGAGGGCGGACGTGACCCTGGAAGGCGACGACAGTGATAGTGTGTCTGGCGTCGGTTATTCCCAGGAAGATGAAGGCCCCGAACTGCGAGTCCGTATCGACGATACCGACGAGGATGATGACAACAGTGTTTCATTGGAAGGCTTGAACGCGAGCGGTGGCCGATTGTTCCGAACCCGCCTGGAGTTGGCCAATAACAGTAATTACACGGCGGTGTCTTACGGCGATACGAGTTTCAGTTCCACTCAGATTGCAGTCTTTCAGCAGGATCCGAGCGAAGTCAGCTCTGGCGCCCGATTCAGGGTGATCAACACGGTGGATCCCCAGGATATCGATGCCATCGGTTTTGATCTTCGTTACACTTCCGAGGGCACCAACGGTAATTATTTCGCCACCGACCTGCGCTTGGGGCAGGCCACCGAATATCAGACCACGGACTCCTCCTCTCTGAATATAGTGGTCGCCCGCGCCGGTGTGAGAAACCCGGAGGAGCAGCTGGCGCAGATGGATTGCTCGTTAAGTGGTTCGCGTACCTATGACGTGATCCTGGCAGTGGACGACCCGCTGAATCCGCCTCTCAGCGAGGGCGAAGCGGAAGATGAACTGGTGATCTATTGCCATCCGCAGGAACGGAACTGACCGGGACCGGGTTAGTCCGGGGGGACTGTTTTGCCTGCCATTCACACCCGCGAACCGGCTCTGGTTCTGCGCGCTGGGGCCCAGGCCCGGCAACACCTTCTTGAACACGGCCTGCGCGCCCGAGGATATCAGCGTGGTGCCCGGCGCCGCCGGCGGTCCCAAGGCCGTGGGCATCAGCGGCCTGGACCAGGCCATTTTCGGGCGGTTCCTGCCCGAAGCGCGGCGCCCGCGCACGCTGATCGGCGCCTCCATCGGCAGCTGGCGGTTCGCCGCCGTGGCCGGCGCCACCGACGGCGAGGACGCCGCCGCCCGCCTGCGCCGCCTGGCGGAGCTGTACAGCGCCCAGCGGTTTCCCAAAGGCATCACGCCCCGTGAAGTCACCCGACGCTGCGCGCTGATGCTTGATGAACTGCTCGGCGACAGCGATCCGGCGGTGCTCGACAACCCGCACTACCGACTGGTGGTGGTGGTGATCCGCAGCCGCCGCGCGATCAGCGGCGAAGGCCGCCTGGGCCTCGGCCTGGGCCTGGCCGGCGTGATCGGCGGCAACCTGCTCAGCCGCCGCGCCCTGGGCGTGTTCATGGAGCGCGGCCTGGTGTACCCCGGCGAGGCGCCGCTGCCGCTGTCGGACCTCAATGATTTCGCCACCCACCACATCGGCCTGAGCGGCGAGAACCTGCGCGCCGCGCTGCTGGCCAGCGCCGCCATCCCCATGGTGCTGGAGGGGGTGCGCGATCTGCCCGGCGGCCCCGCCGGCGTCTACCGGGACGGCGGCCTGCTGGATTACCACCTGGACCTGCCGTATCGCACCGACGACGACCTGGTGCTGTACCCGCACTTCACCAATCGGGTGATTCCGGGCTGGTTCGACAAGCCGCTGCGCTGGCGCAACGGCAACGCCGGGCGGCTGGCGCGCACCCTGCTGGTGGCGCCGTCCGCCGATTACCTGGCGCGGCTGCCCCACGGCAAGCTGCCCGACCGCACCGATTTCAAAACCTACCTCGGCGATGACCCGGGTCGTGAGCGTTACTGGCACCGGGCCATCGACGAAAGCCGCCGCCTGGGCGACGAATTTCTCGAGCTGGTGGAGCGCGGCCGCGACGGCGGCGGCGCGCTGGCGGCCCGGCTGCAGCCCTTTTAGCGGCAGGAGACCACGGAATGAACCACGGCGAGCACACCGGCCTGTCGCGCCGGATCTGGCAGCAAACCTGGCCGATGACGCTGGGCGTGCTGTCGCTGCTGGGCTTCAACCTGGTCGACAGCGTGTTCGTGGCGCGCCTGGGCACCGAGCCGCTGGCGGCCCAGTCGTTCACCTTCCCGCTGGTGTTCCTGACCATCGGTATCCAGGTGGGCATGGGCATCGCCATCGCGGCACTGATTTCCCGCGCCATCGGCGCCGGCCAGGAAGAGCGCGCCGGGCGCCTGGGTGTGCTCGTGCTCACCGGCGGCGGCGCGGTGATGGCGGCTCTGGCGTTGTTACTGTGGGCGGTGCAGGACCCGGCGTTCGCCCTGCTCGGCGCCAGCGACCGGCTGCGCGACGTGATCCGGCCGTTCTGGACGGTGCAGCTTTGCGCCTCCTGGGTGGGGGCCATGGCCTACTTCGGCTACAGCCTGTTCCGGGCCCACGGCAATACCCGCTTCCCCGGCACCATGATGATGGTCACCAGCCTGGTGAACCTGGTGCTCGACCCGATTTTGATCTTCGGCCTGGGGCCGGTGCCGGCGCTCGGCCTGGAGGGCGCCGCCTGGGCGTCCCTGGCGGCGTTTTCCAGCGGCGGCCTGATCACCGCCCTGGCGCTGCGCGGGCGCGGCTGGCTCGAACGTGACGACGTGCTCCTTGAGGTGCGCGAATCCGCCGGCCCGTTCGCCGCCATCGCCGGCCCGGCCATGATCAGCCAGCTGATGCCGCCGCTGGCCGCCATGCTCGCCACCGGCCTGGTGGCGCGGCTGGGCGAATCCGCGGTGGCCGCCTGGGGCCTCACCAGCCGTCTGGAGAGTTTCTCCATCGTGCTGGTGCTGGGCATGACCATGGCCCTGCCGCCCTGGCTGGGACGTTGCTACGGCGGCGGCCGCTGGCAGGAAGTAGAGCGGGTGATGGCCACCGCCGCCCGCATGGTGGTGTTCTGGCAACTGGGTCTGGGGCTGGTGTTGGCGGTGCTGGCCGCGCCCCTGGCCGGCCTGCTGGTGGAAGACGGCGCCGTGCGTGAACACCTCACCGTGCTGATTCGCTTCCTGCCGCCCAGCTACGGCCTGCTCGGTGTGTGCATGCTGGTGGTGTCCGCCAGTAACGCCCTGGGCTGGCCGGTGCGCGCCATGACCATTTCCTTCCTGCGCCTGTTCGCCTGCTACCTGCCGCTGCTGTCCCTGGGCGCCTGGCTGGGCGGCCTCACCGGCCTGGCGATCGGCGCCGCCCTCGGCAACGCCCTCGCCGGCGCCATGGCCTGGCTCGGCTACCGCCGCGCCCTCGCGGGCTCCCGGTAGCCATGTGTGGGCGGCCTGTGCGAGCGGGCCCAGCCCGCGAAAGGGAGCGAAGCTCCCGGCAGGATCCCAGAGACCTCGCCAACAGCGACTCTCAACCCAAACAATAACGACCCATCGGGAGACAACAAAAATGCTAAAAAACCTACACCGCGCTGCCCTTGCAGCGGTCCTGGCACTAACCGCCGCGACCACCCCCGCCCTGGCCGACACCACCCAACGTGTCAACCAACTGGCCGAAGCCCAGGCCGACCGCCTGGTGAGCACCTTCAAGCACCTGCACGCCAACCCGGAACTGGGCTTCCAGGAAACCGAAACCGCCAAACTGGTGAGCAAACGCCTCAAGAAACTGGGCTACCAGGTGCACACCGGTATCGGCGGCACCGGCGTGGCGGCGGTGCTGAAAAACGGCGATGGCCCGGTGGTGATGTTCCGCAGCGACATGGACGGCCTGCCGGTGAAGGAAGACACCGGCCTGGATTACGCCAGCCGCAAGCAGGTGACCCTGGACGACGGCAGCAAAACCCACGTCGCCCACGCCTGCGGTCACGACGCCCACGTCAGCTGGCTGCTGGGCATCGCCGAAGTGATGCGCGACACCCGCGACGCCTGGGCCGGCACCCTGGTGTTGATCGCCCAACCGGCGGAAGAGCTGATTCAGGGTGCCCAGGCGATGGTCGACGACGGCCTCTACGACCGGGTGCCCAAGCCGGAACTGCTGATCAGCGCCCACGTGTTCCCGGTGTGGCCCGCCGGCACCGTGGCGGTGCGCGCCGGACGCCGCATGGCCGGCAGCGACCAGCTCGACGTCACCTTGCACGGCGTCGGCGGCCACGGCTCCTCACCGCAGAACACCATCGACCCGGTGGTGATGGGCGCGCGCTCGGTGATGGCCTACCAGACCATCGTCAGCCGCAACGTGGACCCGCAGAAACCGGCGGTGCTCACCGTGGGCGCCAGCCAGATCGGTGAAGCCAACAACGTGATCCCGGACAACGGCACCCTGAAGCTCAATCTGCGCTGGTACGAAAAGCCGGTGCGCGAACAGATGCTCGACGCCATCAAACGGGAAACCAACGGCATCGCCCGGGCCGCCGGCGTCGCCGACGACAAGATGCCGGAATACACCCTCAAGGGGTACTCCGAACCGGTCTACAACGACGAGGCCCTGGCCGAGCAGGCCCAGCAAACCCTGGCCGCCGGCCTCGGCAAAGACGTGCTGATGCCCGGCTTCCCGCCGGTGATGGGCTCCGAGGATTTCCCCATGCTGGTGGCCGGCATCGAGGACACCCAGACCCTGTTCATGGAAGTGGGCGGCGGCGCCCCGGACGTGGTCAAGAACTACATGGAAAAGGGCGAGCTGCCGCCGCTCAACCACAATCCCAAGTTCGAGATCATCAACCCGCGCCTGGCGATCACCACTGCGGTGAAAGCCAACAGCCTGCTGCTGCTCGAAGCGCTGGCCCAGAAATAAGCGGCGAATCTGCCAAGGAGCGCCGGGATCGGGTGGGCCCATACAGGACCGTCTTTGGCCAGGGATGGCCAAAGTCGAGCTTACAGGGATGTACTTGCAGCGTGTCCTGTATGGGCCCACCCGATCCCGGCGCGGGCCCTCTGGAGAGTTAAGGACTAGCCGCTACGCAGATGATGCGCGTGGTAACGCAGGTGGTCGTCGATAAAGCTGGCGATAAAGAAGTAGGAATGGTCGTAGCCCGGCAGCATACGCAGGGTCAGCGGCACGCCGGCTTTCTTGCAGGCCTCTTCCAGGGCTTCCGGGCGTAGCTGCCCGTCCTGGTAGAAGTTGTCCGCCTCGCCCTGGTCCACCTTGATTTCCGCCGGTGCCGGGGCGCCGGTGGCGATCAGTTCGCAGGCGTCCCATTCCTTCCAGGTTTCACGATCGTCACCCAGGTAGCCGCCCAGCGCTTTCTCGCCCCAGGGGCATTGCGTGGGGTTGGCGATGGGCGCGAACGCGGACACCGAGGCGTAGCGTTCCGGGTTCTTGAGCGCGCACACCAGGGCGCCGTGACCGCCCATGGAATGGCCGCTGATCGACTGCTGGCCGTTGAGCGGGAAATGCCGGGCGACCAGCGCCGGCAGCTCTTCGGTGACGTAGTCGTACATGCGGTAGTGGCGGTTCCAGGGGGCTTCTGTGGCGTTCACGTAGAAGCCGGCGCCGGAGCCGAAATCATAGCTGTCGTGTTCGCCGGGCAGGTCGGTGCCGCGCGGGCTGGTGTCCGGGCAGACGATCGCCAGGCCCAGCTCCGCGGCGGTGCCGTGGGCGCCGGCCTTCTGCATGAAGTTTTCATCCGTGCAGGTCAGGCCGGACAGCCACCACAGCAACGGCACGTCCTGCTCCTCCGCCGCCGGCGGCAGGTAGATGGCGAAGATCATCTCGCAGCCGAGTACCTTGCTGTGGTGCTTGTAGCGCTTCAGCCAGCCGCCGAAACTCTTGTTCGCCGCGACCAGTTCCAGTTCGTCGGGATGAGTCATAGCGAGTGCTCCCGCAATCAGTAAAGAATGACCGACCGGATGCTTTTGCCTTCGTGCATCAGATCGAACGCCTTGTTGATGTCATCCAGCGGCATGGTGTGGGTGACGAATTCGTCGATCTTGATCTCGCCCTTCATGTAGCGGTCCACGTAGCCGGGCAGCTCGGTGCGGCCTTTNACGCCGCCGAANGCGGAGCCTTTCCAGACCCGGCCGGTGACCANCTGGAACGGGCGGGTGCTGATNTCCTCGCCGGCGCCGGCCACGCCGATGATGATCGATTCGCCCCAGCCCTTGTGGCAGCACTCCAGCGCCGAGCGCATCACGTTGACGTTGCCGATGCACTCGAANGANTAGTCCACGCCGCCGTCGGTGAGCTCGACGATCACTTCCTGGATCGAGTTGCTGTAATCCTTGGGNTTGATGAAGTCGGTGGCNCCGAACTGGCGGGCGATCTTCTCTTTNTCNTTGTTCACNTCGATGGCGATGATCCGTTCCGCCTTGGCCATCACCGCGCCCTGNATCACCGACAGGCCGATGCCGCCCAGGCCGAACACCGCCACCGTGGAGCCCGGCTCCACCTTNGCCGTGTTNAGNACCGCGCCGATGCCGGTGGTGACGCCGCAGCCGAGCAGGCAGATCTTGTCCAGCGGCGCTTCCTTGCTGACCTTGGCCAGGGACACTTCCGGNACCACGGTGTACTCGGAGAAGGTGCTGGTGCCCATGTAGTGNTTCAGCTCGGTGCCGTTCAGGGAGAAGCGGCGGGTGCCGTCGGGCATCAGGCCCTGGCCCTGGGTGGCGCGCACCGCNGAGCACAGGTTGGTCTTGCCGGACAGGCAGAACTTACATTTGCCGCACTCGGCGGTGTAGAGCGGAATCACATGGTCGCCGGGTTTGACGCTGGTGACGCCTTCGCCCACTTCCTGGACGATGCCCGCGCCCTCGTGGCCGAACACGGACGGGAACAGCCCCTCCGGGTCCTTCCCGGACAGGGTGTAGGCGTCGGTGTGGCAGACGCCGGTGGCGACNATCTGCACCAGCACTTCNCCGGCTTTCGGGCCGGCCACGTCGATNTCTTCAATNACCAGGGGNTTGCCTGCTTCCCAGGCGACGGCGGCTCTCGATTTCATGCTCTTCTCCGTAACAGNNAGGACGTCTNACGTCGGATCACCGGNTCAGTGTACTGGCGCNGCTTCGCCCTCTTAAGGCATTATTTCGCAATAGATTATTGCTCAGGAGCAACAATGCAGCACTGGGANCGCATCGAGGCCTTCGTCGANGTGGTGAGGCACGAATCCTTCGCCGGNGCNGCCCGGNNNCTGGGCGTCTCCAGCTCCCACGTGAGCCGCCTGGTGGCGCGCCTGGAGACCCAGCTCGGCACCCAGCTGCTCTACCGCACCACCCGCCGCCTGCGGCTCACCGACGCCGGCGCCGTCTATTTCGAGCACTGCGCCCAGCTGTTCGACGGTTTCCAGGAGGCGCTCACCGCGATCAGCGACTACCAGCGCCGGCCCACCGGCGTGCTCAAGCTCACCTGCGCCACCACCTTCGGCGAGAAATTCATCGCCCCGCTGGTCAACGACTTCCTCGCCGAGCACCCGCAATTGTCCGTGCGCATGGACTTCACCAACCGGCCGGTGGACATCGTTGACGAGGGCTTCGACGTGGCGGTGCGCACCGGCGCCCTGCCCGANTCCTCGCTGATCGCCCGCAAGCTGTGCCCGCGCCGNGANTACGTGGTNGGNTCGGCGGACTANTTNNAGCGCCACCCGCGNCCGCACACCCTGGGCGANCTGGCCGGCCACAACTGCCTGCTCGGTTCCGCCGACCACTGGACCTTCGACCTGGACGGCCAGCACCGGGCCTGGCGGGTGGAGGGCAACTGGCGNGCCAANTCCGGCCTGGCGNTGCTGGACGCGGTGCNCAAGGGGCTGGGGCTGGCCCAGCTGCCGGACTACTACGTGCGCGAGGGCATCGAACGGGGCGAGCTGGTGTCGGTGCTGGACGCCCACGCCTGCACCCACACGGCGGTGTGGGTGGTCTATCCACGCCACCGCCATTTGTCCCCCAAGGTCCGCCAGTTCGTGGACTTCCTGGTGGCCGGCATGAAGGGGCGCGCTTGAAAGCGGCCGCCTTCATCATCAGGTAGGCGTTAGACAAGCCACGAAAGCAAGGAGAGAACATGGCCAAGGCAACCCTCCCGGCCCTGGGTCTGGGCACCTTCCGGCTCAAGGGCGAGCCGCTGATGGGCAGCATCCACAAGGCCCTGGACCTGGGCTACCGCCACATCGACACCGCCCAGATGTACGAGAACGAGGAAACCGTGGGCGCCGCCCTGGACGCCCATGACGTCCCCCGTGACGAGGTGTTCCTGACCACCAAGATCTGGCACGACCGCCTGCAGCACGATGACCTTTTACAAAGTTTGCAGGAAAGCGTGAACCGGCTGCGCGTGGACGCGGTGGACCTGGCCCTGATCCACTGGCCGAGCCCCAACGACGAAGTGCCGATGGACGAATACATCGGCGCCCTGGCCGACGCCAAGAAACAGGGCCTGGCCAGGAACGTGGGGGTCTCCAACTTCACCGTGGCGCAACTGGAACGGGCGCTCAGCGTGCCCGGCGGCGAGGAGCTGGTCACCAATCAGGTGGAAGTGCATCCCTTCCTGACCAACCGCAAAGTGGTGGACGCGATCCAGCGTGCCGGCCTCACCGTGACCGCCTATATGCCGCTGGCGGTGGGCAAGGTGCTGGAGGACGATACGCTGAAACGCATCGGTGAAAAGTACGACGCCTCCGCCGCCCAGGTGGCGCTCGCCTGGCTGCACCAGAAAGACATCGTGGTGATCCCGTCGTCCACCAAGGAAGCCCACCTGAAAGCCAACATGGCGGCGTTGGATATCGAGCTGGAGCAGGCCGACATGGACGCCATCGAAGCCCTCAACCGTAACGAGCGCATCGCCGACCCGGATTTCGCCCCGAACTGGGACTGACGGCGGGCGAGACAAAGCGCCCGTCAGGCTCTAGCATGCGGGCATGGAGCGAATTCCCCACGATAAGCTTGATGCCCGCCAGTTCGACCGTGATGAACGCCTGGAAGTCTGGCGTCAGAGCGTCGAGCCGCTGTTCGATTGCCGGGCCGCCCGGGAAGCCACCGGCCGCGAATTCCAGGGCCGGCTGGAGAGTTTCAATCTCGGCCAGACGCTGATCGCGCGCAGCGAGTTCACGCCCCTGCACTTCCAGCGGGACCGGCGCACCTCGGACGATCATCTGCTGGTGCAGCTGTACACCCACGGCGGCTATCAGGGTTACAACGGTGACCGCAAAGTGCAGGTGGGCCCCGGCGACATCAGCCTGCTGGACATGGGGCTGGGCCTGGAAACCCTGGCGCCGCGCTCCGGCAACCTGTCCCTGGTGATTCCCCGCGACCGCTTCTTCGCCCTCACCAAACCGGCCGACTACCGGCCGGGCACGGTGCTGCGCGCCGGCACCCCGCTGGCGAACATTCTCGCCAATCATCTATCCAGCGTCTGGGAGACGCTCGCGGACGCCTCCGTGGAGGACCTGCCGGCCATTAACCGCACCCTGGTGGGCGCGGTGGCCGGCGCGTTTTGCCAAGGACCGGTGCGCGAAGACGCGGCGATGCCGTTCGAGGACGCCGCCCGCGACGCGGTCCGTGCCTTCATCGTTCACAACCTGGACGACCCGGGGCTGGGGCCGGCCCGGCTGTGCCGGCGTTTCGGCCTGTCGCGTACCCGGCTGTACCGGTTGTTCGAGCCGTTCGGTGGTGTCGCCGGGTATATCCGCGAACAGCGCCTGGACCGGGCCTTCCGTGAGCTCGCCGAGCGAGACCTGGGGCAGCGGCGTCTGGTCGAGGTGGCGCTGGAGTGCGGATTCGACAGCCAGAGCCACTTCTGCCGGCTGTTCCGTCAGCGTTTCGGCATGACCCCCGGCGAGGCCATGGAGCAGGGCCGCTCCGCCCGCGCCCGCCGTTCGTTGGTGGACGGCGACGGGCCGTCGCGGCCGGAGTTTCGCGATTGGCTGCTCAGTCTCTGAGCGAAAACGCCCACGGGACGAATCATCAACGGGGTGGGAAACAAGCGTGCAAGCGTTCGGCCGGGTTGGCCCCCACAATGCGGTGGCGAGCTAGCGGAACGCTATCTTTTGCATATTTGGGTTGTGAGCAAGCCCCGGGGTTTTCCCCGGGGCTTTTTAATGGGCGGGTGTCAGCGTGCGGGCCAGGAAAGCGGCCCCGGCGTCCTCGGCGGCACCGCTGAACAGAAACGCCGCCACATGCCCCTTGCCGCGCAACAGCAGCAGTTCGTTGTCGACGCCGTTGGCGTTCAGCGCGGTGCGGTAGTCTTCCGCGTGGTCCACCGGCACCACCGAATCCAGGGTGCCGTGATAGAGAAGATGGGGCGGCGTGTCGGCGCCCACGTGGGTGACCGGTGACGCGGCCGCGTAGGTGGCGGCGTTGCTGTCCTGGGGGCCGCCCAGGAACTGCGGCACCAGGGTGCCGCCCTGGAACTTGCGCAGATCCGTCGGTGTGCCGCCGGCCACCACCGCCCGGGGCCGGGTGACCGGGCCACCGTAGGGCTCGTTCAGCGGGCTTTCCGTGTCCGCCGCCACGGTGGCCAGCAGCGTCACCAGGTGGGCGCCGGAGGAATAGCCCCAGGCGCCCACCCGCGACCGGTCGATGCCGTAATCGTCCGCGTGCACGTGCAGCCAGCGCATCGCCATCTGCAGGTCGTGGAGCTGCGCCGGGAAGGTGTACTCCGGCGCGAAGCGGTACTCGATGTTCACCACCACGAAGCCCTGCTCGGCGAGCCGCCGCGACAGGGCCGCGGTGTCCTCCGGCGAGCGCCGCTCCCAACCGCCACCGTGCACCATCAGCACCGCCGGGTACCGGCCGTTCGGCTGCGGGCGNTAGANGTCCGCNTGCAGNGNTTNCGGCCAGTCNTCGGGGGTNTANACNCGNTCNTCNATCACCGNNACGTNGNANTCGGGCAGCGCCGGCGGCTCNCCCTCCGGCGCGCCCAGATGGCGCACACAGCCGGTNACNGCCAGNGTGCANAGAANCAGCAGGGNNNNTCTCATNAANNGCTCCGCGGANAANTAAGAANCGCTACGCTAANCNCGNATCAATCAANGGCGGGTGAGGGNGGCAGGTCTTGTGGGCTTGTGGGAGCNNGCCNTGCNNGCGAAAGGNNGGCTTANAGCCNNCCGGCAGGATNCCAGAGNCGCTGTNTNNTNCNGCCGTTAGAAAGGCCNCTGGNATCCTGCCGGCNNGCNNNGCCNNCCTTTCGCNNGCANGGCNNGCTCCCACANAACAACCGGNTNANTCGGNGGTGAAGGNGGGGTCGTCGACGATCATGCCGATGCTGAGCGCGCCCGGGCCGATGTTCACCGCNCCGGTNAGGCCCATGCTGCTGGTCAGCAGCTCCACCTTGTGGCGCTTGGCGGCCTCGGCCAGGCGGTCGAAGCCGGGCATCTGGCGNATNCGGCTTTCGTCGCCGGCGTAGCTNACNCACACCACCGGCGCCATCAGGCCGCGCTCGATNCAGCGGGCGCCGTGCCGGAACATGGCNTCCACGCCGGCGTCGAAGCCGCGCATCTTGGCCACCGGGAAGGTTTCGTCCTGGCGGGCGCANAGCACCGGNTTGATNTCCAGGGCGTTGCCGAGAATNGCGCCNGCCCAGCTGACGCTCTTGTCGCCGCGTTTCTTGGCGCGCTTNTGCAGGTAGTAGATGTCCGGCACCACNGCGTAGCCGGTGGCCTTGGAGGCCAGCACTTCCACGCTNTGCCGGATTTCNGTGATNTTCATGCCGCTNTNGATCAGCCGCATGGTNTCCGCCGCCAGGGCGCCCTGGCCGGCGAACAGGGTCTGGCTGTCGGTGACGCGCAGGGCGAAGGGGCCNTCCACGCCGGCCTGNTTCCGGATCGGCTTGTACTCACGCAGNATCGCGTGGGAGGCCTCGGTGGCGTTGGTGAAAATCGGGCTGCGGCTTTTCGGCACCGTCTGCACCAGGGCGTAGTCGAAATCCACCACCACCTTNTCCAGGAACAGCGCCTTGATCTGCTCCATGGTGAACGGGATNGATTCNGCGNCATGGNCTTTCTCGGACGCCTCGGTGGCGTAAAACTGACGGGTGCGTTCCGGATCCCGTTCATCAACGATGATCTGATCCCCGAGCCGGATGGANACCGGGAGGATCAGAATGCCGTGTTCATCGATAAAGGATTTGGGAAGATCGCAGCCGGAATCAACGACCAGACCGATTCTCATANTTATTCACCCCTTTTCATCGCAGTCTAGCGTAAAAAGTGTGACCTGCAACACTCCNNGNTCCAGACCTTCGGCTTAAAGCTTGACGCTTAAAGCCCCAGGTTATCCAGCACCCGCAGAATNGGGCCGGANTGGTTCATGGTGTAGAANTGCAGGCCCGGGGCGCCCATCGCCAGCAGACGCTCGCAGAGNCGGGTCACCACTTCCTCGCCGAACGCTTTCACCGCCTGCTCGTCGTCGCGGATGTCGTCCAGNCGGCTGCGCAGCCANCGNGGGATATCGGCGCCGCAGTTATCGGAAAAGCGGAACAGATTGGCCACGTTGAGAATCGGCATCACGCCCGGGTAGACCGGCGCNTCGCAACCGCGCCGGCGCANCTCGTCCATGTAGTANCCGTAGGCGTCGGCGTTGTAGAAGTACTGGGTAATGCCGCTGTCGGCNCCGGCGCNGATNTTGCGCTGAAAGTGCGCGATATCNTCGTCGAAGCTGCGNGACTGCGGGTGATTCTCNGGGTAGGCGGCCACTTCCAGNTGGAAATGNTCGCCGGTTTCCTNNCGGATCAGGGCNACCAGATCGTCGGCGTACTTNACTTCGCTCTGCGCGTAGCCCATGCCGGAGGGCAGGTCGCCNCGCAGCGCCACGATGCGGCGCACGCCGCTTTCCTTGTAGCCGTTGACCAGNTCCATGATCTCGTCACGGCTCTGGCCGATGCAGCTCAGGTGCGGCGCGGTGTCGGCGTGCTGCTCGCGCAGCAGGTCGACCATCTGCCGGGTGTNGTCCCGNGTGGANCCGCCGGCGCCGAAGGTGCAGGANAANAANTCCGGCTTCTTGGCCAGCAGNTTTTNCTGGGTNTTCAGNAGTTTTTCCCGCCCNTNNTCNGTCTTGGGCGGGAAAAACTCAAAGCTGATGCGNTTGGACATGATTNAAAAANGCCTTAGTACTTGTAGTGGTCCGGCTTGAAGGGGCCGTTGACGTCCACGCCGATNTAGCCGGCCTGCTTGTCGGTGAGTTNGGTNACCACACCGCCGAAGCCCTGCACCATGTAGCGGGCCACTTCCTCGTCCAGNTGCTTGGGCAGCACTTCCACCTTGAGCATCTTCTCCTTCACCGTGTCGGAGTGNCCGGCGTAGCCCTGGTCGAACAGNTACATCTGCGCCAGCACCTGGTTGGCGAAGGAGCCGTCCATGATGCGGCTGGGGTGNCCGGTGGCGTTGCCCAGGTTGACCAGGCGGCCTTCNGAGAGCAGCAGCAGGAAGTCCTGGTTNTTCTTGTCGCGCCACACNTTGTGCACCTGNGGNTTCACTTCTTCCCATTCCCAGGTCTTGCGCATGAAGGCGGTGTCCACNTCGTTGTCGAAGTGGCCGATGTTGCAGACCACCGCGCCTTTNTTCAGCGCCTTGAGCATGTTGGCGTCGCACACGTCGTAGTTGCCGGTGGTGGTNACCAGCANNTCGGTGGTGCCCAGCAGCTCNTTGTTGATGGANGCTTCGGTGCCGTCGTTNACGCCGTCNTTGTAGGCGCTGACCACTTCNAAGCCGTCCATGCAGGCCTGCATGGCGCAGATCGGATCGATCTCGGTGATCTTCACGATCATGCCTTCCTGGCGCAGGGACTGNGCNGAGCCCTTGCCCACGTCGCCGTAGCCNACCACCAGCGCNTTCTTGCCGGACAGCANATGGTCGGTGGCGCGCTTGATGGCGTCGTTGAGCGAGTGACGGCAACCGTACTTGTTGTCGTTCTTGCTCTTGGTGACCGAGTCNTTNACGTTCACCGCCGGNACTTTCANNGTGCCCTGCTTNAGCATNTCGTANAGGCGGTGCACGCCGGTGGTGGTCTCTTCGGTGATGCCGTGGATCTTGTCCAGCATCTNCGGGTAGGTCTCGTGGATGTAGCCGGTCAGGTCGCCGCCGTCATCCAGNATCATGTTGGCGTCCCACAGGTTGCCTTCGCCGTCGCGGCAGGTCTGCTCGATGCACCACATGTANTCTTCCTCGGTCTCGCCTTTCCAGGCGAANACCGGNACGCCGGCGGCGGCCATGGCGGCGGCGGCGTGGTCCTGGGTGGAGAAGATGTTGCACGAGGACCANCGCACTTCCGCGCCCAGNGCTTTNAGCGTTTCGATCAGCACCGCGGTCTGNATNGTCATGTGNATNCAGCCGATGATGCGCGCGCCNTTGAGCGGCTGNTCGGCGCGGTATTTTTCCCGNATCGCCATCAGNGCCGGCATTTCGGTTTCGGCGATGTCGATCTCCGCGCGNCCGTACTTGGCCAGGGAAATATCNGCGACTTTNTAGTCCTGCANCGTTTCCGCTTTTGCGTTCATGGGTCTCTCCATTCGTGGTTAGCGAATGGGCGCCGTTNTCGTGTCTCACCCTGCCCCCGAGCCTCGCGGTTGTCCGCTGCAGCGCCCCTCGGGGGTGTGGTGGTATGCGTTTAAAGCGCCGCTTTCAGNGCGNCCGCTTTGTCGGTNTTTTCCCAGCTGAAGCCTTCGCGGCCGAAGTGGCCGTAGCTGGCGGTGGGCCGGTAGATCGGCCGGCGCAGATCGAGCATCTCGATGATGCCGCGCGGGCGCAGGTCGAAGTGCTCGCGCACCAGCGCGGCGATGCGGTTGTCGTCCAGCTTGCCGGTGCCGAAGGTGTTCACCGAGATGGAGGTCGGCTCGGCCACGCCGATGGCGTAGCTGATCTGAATCTCGCACTTGTCGGCCAGGCCGGCGGCGACGATGTTCTTGGCCACGTAACGGCCGGCGTAGGCGGCGGAACGGTCCACCTTGGACGGGTCCTTGCCGGAGAACGCGCCGCCGCCGTGGCGGGCCATGCCGCCGTAGGTGTCGACGATGATCTTGCGGCCGCGGTGCAGGCCGCAGTCGCCCATCGGCCCGCCGATCACGAAGTTGCCGGTGGGGTTGATGTGGTACTGGGTGTCGCCGTGCAGCCATTCGGACGGCAGCACCGGCTTGACGATCTCTTCCATCACCGCTTCGCGCAGATCCGCCAGCTTGATGTCCGGGGAGTGCTGAGTGGACAGCACCACCGCGTCCACCGCCACCGGCTTGCCGTTCTCGTAGCGCAGGGTCACCTGGCTCTTGGCGTCCGGGCGCAGCCAGCCGAGCTGGCCGTTCTTGCGCAGTTCCGCCTGGCGCTCCACCAGCCGGTGGGAGAAGTAGATCGGCGCCGGCATCAGNGTGTCGGTTTCGTTGGTGGCGTAGCCGAACATCAGGCCCTGGTCGCCGGCGCCCTGTTCCTTGTNCTCGNCTTCGTCGACGCCCACGGCGATGTCCGCGGACTGCTTGCCGATGCCGTTGAGCACCGCGCAGGTGGCGCCGTCGAAGCCCACGTCGGAGCTGTCGTAGCCGATGTCCAGAATCACCTGGCGGACGATGTCTTCCAGTTCCACATAGGTGCTGGTGCGCACTTCGCCGGCAACGATGGCCATACCGGTCTTGACCATGGTCTCCACCGCCACGCGGGCGTGGGGGTCGTCGGCGATGATGGCGTCGAGGACCGCGTCCGAGATCTGGTCGGCCATTTTATCCGGATGGCCTTCGGAGACCGACTCGGAGGTAAAGATGCTGTATTCACTCATTACCGGATTGCTCCCTTTTTGATGGATGCGCGGTGACGCGCTGAAAGCTGCGCACCTGCACCTGAAAACCGTTACGCATGGCGAGAAACAGACTCTCGCGCAGTACCAGGCCGGCTCGGCCGGCCCAACTCACCAGATCGGCTTCTTCGAAACCGAGCCAGAAATCCCCGCAGGCGTCCACCGCCCAACGCTGGTTGTGGCGGCACAGATCGGTGATCACCAACACGCCGCCTTCGTTCAATTGCCGGGCCGCTGCCTCCAGGGCAGCGGAGGGCGAGGGCAGGTGGTGCAGCACCATATTGACCACCACCGCGTCGACCCGGGGTAAAAGGGCGCCGTGTTCCGGCCACTCCCCCAACACCAGCTCCACATTGTCCAGCCCCTGGCCGGCCACCCGTTCCCGGGCCCGGGCCAGCATCACCTCGGCGTTNTCCAGCGCCAGCACCCGCTCGAAGCGGCTCGCCAGCGGCGCCAGGAAGCGCCCCTCNCCGGGGCCGATCTCCAGCGCGATGCCNCGCCGTTCGCCCGTTTCCGTGCTGTTCGCGGCCCGNNNGNNCGCGGCCCGATCCAGCAACTCACAGGCCTGCTCCGCGTACTGGTCGTGNTCGGCGATCANATCCTGATGCCGGGCCAGGTCGTCCGCGTGCCGGGCNAAAAACGCCCGGCTCTGGGCGGCGCGCTGCGCCTGCACGCCGGCCAGCCGNTGCCGNGTNANCGGGTCCGCCGGCGTGGCGTCGAGNCGCTCGAACAGGGCGCTCTGCAGCGGCCCGGTGGCGGCGTCCGACGGCGGCAGNCGGCGCCGGTAGAANATCGAGTTGCCCTCNCGGCGGCGNTCCACCAGGCCGCCCTGGGCCAGCACCTTTAAATGGTGGCTCATGCCCGACTGCTTGATCGCCATGATTTCGCACAGCTCCAGCACCCCGAAGCTGTTCTGGCCCAGCACCTGCAGAACCTCCAGGCGCAGCGGATCGCCGGCCGCCTTCAGAAAGGCCGCCAGGCNGTCCAGATCCTGTTCCTGCGGTGCCGGGTGTAAAGACATGGAGGCGAGTGTAGCGNACCTTCGGGGNCTGCATCAAAAGATATTGATATAGATTCCGGTCCCTGGGGCCGACGCGCGGCACCCGCTGGCACCCGGGAGTTTGCCCCCGCCCCGGGCTTGGGCGACAATAGCGCCCCTTTTCANACCTCTGGTCAAAAATCGTTCAGGAGCCGTGCATGTCGTCAGCCCCNGCTGCCCGTGATCTCGCCAATGCTATCCGTGCCCTGAGCATGGATGCGGTACAGAAAGCCAAGTCTGGTCACCCGGGCGCCCCCATGGGCATGGCGGATATCGCCGAAGTGCTGTGGCGCGGCTTCTTGAAGCACAACCCGGCCAACCCGCACTGGGTCGACCGNGACCGGTTCGTGCTCTCCAACGGCCACGGCTCCATGCTGCTCTACAGCCTGCTGCACCTGACCGGCTACGGCGTCAGCCTGGACGACNTGAAAAACTTCCGGCAGCTCGGCAGCCCCACCGCCGGCCACCCGGAATTCGGCGACGCGCCCGGCATCGAGACCACCACCGGCCCGCTGGGCCAGGGTTTCGCCAACGCCGTGGGCATGGCCNTNGCGGANAAGATGATGGCCGCCCAGTTCAACCGCGACGGCCACGCCATCGTCGACCACAANACCTACTGCTTCATGGGTGACGGCTGCATGATGGANGGCATCTCCCACGAAGCCGCGTCNCTGGCCGGCACCCTGGGNCTGGGCAAGCTGGTGGCNTTCTACGACGACAACGGCATNTCCATCGACGGNGAGGTGGAAGGCTGGTTCACCGACGACACCGTGGAGCGNTTCCGCGCCTACGGCTGGCACGTGATCCCCAATGTGGACGGCCACAGNNCCCAGGAAGTGAAGCTGGCGATNGAGAACGCNCGCAAGAACACCGANCAGCCCACCCTGATCTGCTGCAAGACCATCATCGGTTTCGGCAGCCCCAACAAGCAGGGTAAGGAAGAGTCCCACGGCGCCGCCCTGGGCGACGANGAAGTGGCGCTCACCCGCGAGGCCCTGGGCTGGAAGCACGGNCCCTTCGAGATTCCCGACGAGATCCGCAACGCCTGGGACGCCCACGACGCCGGCGCCGAGAAAGAAGCCGCCTGGCAGNAGCGCTTCGACGCCTACCGCGCCGANTTCCCGGAGCTGGCCGATGAATTCCTGCGCCGCATGCGCGGTGAACTGCCGGCGGACTTCGACCAGCGCGCCGACGCCTTCATCGCCGAGTGCCAGCAGGCCAAGGAAAAAGTGGCCAGCCGCAAGGCCAGCCAGAACACCCTGGACGCCTTCGGCCCGGGCCTGCCGGAACTGACCGGCGGCTCCGCCGACCTGGGCGGCTCCAACAACACCGTATGGAAAGGCTGCACATCGATCAGCGCCGACGACTGCAGCGGCAACTACATCCATTACGGGGTGCGCGAATTCGGCATGACCGCCGCCATGAACGGCATCTGCCTGCACGGCGGCCTGCGCCCCTACGGCGGCACCTTCCTGACCTTCATGGAATACGCCCGCAACGCGGTGCGCATGGCGGCGCTGATGCACCAGCCCAACATCCTGGTCTACACCCACGATTCCATCGGCCTGGGCGAGGACGGCCCCACCCACCAGCCCATCGAGCAGATCGCCAACCTGCGCATGACGCCGAACCTGAGCACCTGGCGGCCCTGCGACACGGTGGAAACCGCGGTGGCCTGGAAGCACGCGGTGAAGCGCGACGACGGCCCCACCGCGCTGATCTTCTCGCGCCAGGGTCTGCCCTGCATGGACCGCGACGACGCGGTGCTGGCCAACGTGGCCAAAGGCGGCTATACCCTGCTGCAGACCGGCGACGGCCAGCCCCAGGCGATCATCATCGCCACCGGCTCGGAAGTGGAGCTGGCGGTGCAGGCCGCCGAGGCTCTGGGTGCCGCCGGCAACAACGTGCGCGTGGTGTCCATGCCCAGCGTCGACGCCTTCCTGTCGCAGAGCAGCGAATACCAGGAAGCGGTGCTGCCGGCGGCGGTGCGCGCCCGGGTGGCCGTGGAAGCGGGCATCACCGACTACTGGTACCGCTTCACCGGCCTGGACGGCAAAATCGTGGGCATGACCGGCTTCGGCGCCTCGGCGCCCGCCGGCGACCTCTACAAGCACTTCAACATTACCGCCGAGGCGGTGCAGGCCGCCGTGGAGAGTGTGATTTGAGACCCCAGAGTCCGGCGTCCGACGTTCGGTCCCTATGTTAAAGATCGCGATCAATGGCTATGGCCGCATCGGTCGCTCCTTCGTCCGCGCCCTGGCGGAGCGGGAAGCGGCGGGCAACGCCCTGCCCGTGCGGCTGGTGGCGATCAACGACCTGGGCCGGGCCGAGGACCTGCTCTACCTGACCCGCTACGACACCACCCACGGCCGGCTCAACGCGCCGGCGGAGCTGGTGGACGGCTGCCTGCGCATCGGCGATCAGGCGCCGCGTCTGTTCAGCGAGCCGGAGCCGGAACAGCTGCCCTGGGCGGAGCTGGGCGTGGACGTGGTGCTGGAGTGCTCCGGCGGCTTCCGCGCCCGCGATGACGCCGCCCGCCACCTGACCGCCGGCGCCGGCCGGGTGATCGTCGGCGCGGTGCCGTTCGATTACGCCGACCAGACCATCGTTTACGGCGTCAATCACGAGGATCTCAAGCCCGGCAGCCGGGTGCTGTCGGCGGCGTCCTGCACCACCCACTGCATCGCCCCGGTGCTGGCGGCCCTGCACCGGGAGTTCGGCGTGCGCCAGGCGTTGATGAAGGAAATACACGCCTACACCTCGGACCAGACCCTGCTCGATCATGTGCACCGGGACCCGCGCCGGGGCCGCGCCGGCGCCCAGAACATCATTCCCACCACCAGCAGCGCCATCAAGGCGGTACAGAACGTGCTGCCGGCCCTGGACGGCCGCATCACCGGCCACTCGATCCGCGTGCCCACGCTGAACGTGGCCATGGTGGAGCTCACCCTGCTGCTCGACCGGACCCCGGCGCCGGAAGCCCTGAACCCCTGGCTGCGGGCCCTGTCCCAGCAACAACCCGGGTTGATCGGCTACAACGACGAGCCGCTGGTGAGCGTGGATTTCAATCACCGGGCCGAATCCGCCATCGTTGACGCCACGCAGACGCGGGTGCAGGGCGAAATGGTGCAAGTGGTGGCCTGGTACGACAACGAATGGGGTTACGCCAACCGCCTGCTCGACTGGGTGGCGGCATTGGCCGGTGCCCAGTGACCATTAACGAGGTAGCAAGACGATGAACTTCAAACGCATGACCGACCTGGACCTGAAGGGTAAACGGGTGCTGATCCGCGAAGATCTCAACGTGCCGGTGAAAGACGGCAAGGTCACCAGCGACGCCCGCATCCGCGCCTCGTTGCCGACCATCCGCCACGCCGTGGACGCCGGCGCCCGCGTCATGTTGCTCTCGCACCTGGGCCGGCCCACCGAGGGCGAGTACGAAGAACAGTACTCGCTGAAGCCGGTGGCCGAGCACCTCGGCCAGTTGCTGGGGCAGGAGGTGCCGCTGGCGAAGGACTGGCTCGACGGCGTTGACCTGGAAGACGGCCGGGTGGTGCTGTGCGAGAACGTGCGCTTCAACAAGGGCGAGAAGAAAGACGACGAAGCGCTGTCCAAGCGCATGGCGGCCCTGTGCGACATCTATGTGATGGACGCCTTCGGCACCGCCCACCGGGCCCAGGCCTCCACCCACGGCGTGGCCCGCTTCGCGCCGGTGGCCTGTGCCGGGCCGCTGCTGGCCAACGAACTGGACGCCCTCGGCAAGGCGCTGCTGGACCCGGCCAAGCCGCTGGTGGCGATCGTCGGCGGCTCCAAGGTGTCCACCAAGCTGGAAGTGCTGGACGCCCTGGCCGATAAAGTGGATCAATTGATTGTCGGTGGCGGCATCGCCAATACGTTCCTGGCCGCCGCGGGTCACCCGGTGGGCAAGTCCCTGTGTGAAAAAGACCTGATTCCGGCGGCCCAAAAGCTGGCGGAAAAGGTACACATCCCGCTGCCGGTGGACGTGGTGGTGGCCAAGGCCTTCGCCGAGGACGCCGAAGCCACCACCAAGAANGTNGACGACGTGGCCGAGGACGANCTGATTCTCGACGTCGGCCCGCAGACCGCCCATGTGTTCGCGGCGCTGATGAAAGAGGCCCGCACCATCATCTGGAACGGCCCGGTGGGCGTGTTCGAGTTCGACCAGTTCGGCGANGGNACCCGCGANCTGGCCGAGGCGATCGCCGACAGCGAAGCGTTTTCCATCGCCGGCGGGGGCGATACCCTGGCGGCCGTGGACAAGTACGGCATCGCCGACGATATCAGCTATATTTCCACCGGTGGTGGCGCCTTCCTGGAGTTCGTGGAAGGCAAGACCCTGCCGGCGGTGGCGGTGCTGGAACAGCGCGCCCGGGANTAANACACCACNTACATTTCGCTCCGAAGACGAAAGGGAAGACATCATGGCACTGATCAGCATGCGTCAANTGCTGGACCACGCCGCCGAACACGGTTACGGCGTGCCGGCNTTCAACGTGAACAACCTGGAACAGATGCGCGCCATCATGGAGGCCGCCGACCAGACCAATTCACCGGTGATCGTGCAGGCCAGCGCCGGCGCCCGNAAGTACGCCGGCGCGCCCTTCCTGCGTCACCTNATTCTGGCCGCCACGGAAGAGTTTCCNCACATCCCNCTGGTNATGCACCAGGACCACGGCACCAGCCCCTCGGTGTGCCAGCGCTCNATTCAGCTGGGCTTCTCCTCGGTGATGATGGACGGCTCCCTGGGCGAGGACGGCAAGACCCCCACCGAGTATGAGTACAACGTGGACGTGACCCGNCGCACCGTGGACATGGCGCANGCCTGCGGCGTGTCCGTGGAAGGCGANCTGGGCTGCCTGGGCTCGCTGGAATCCGGCCAGGCCGGTGANGAAGACGGCATCGGCGCCTCCGGCACCCTGACCCACGACCAGATGCTNACCGACCCGGAAGANGCGGCGGACTTCGTCAAGCGCACCAAGGTGGACGCCCTGGCCATCGCCATCGGCACCAGCCACGGCGCCTACAAGTTCACCCGNCCGCCCACCGGCGACATCCTCGCCATCGAGCAGATCAAGGCGATCCACGCGCGCATCCCGGACACCCACCTGGTGATGCACGGCTCCTCCTCGGTGCCCCAGGAGTGGCTGCAGATCATCAACGAGTACGGCGGCGAGATTCCGGAGACCTACGGCGTGCCCGTGGAAGANATCCAGGAAGGCATCAAGCACGGCGTGCGCAAGGTGAACGTGGACACCGACCTGCGGCTGGCGTCCACCGGTGCGGTGCGTCGTTTCCTGGCCCACAACAAGGCCGAGTTCGACCCGCGCAAATTCCTCAAGGAAACCGTATCGGCCATGCGCGATATCTGCATCGCCCGCTACGAAGCCTTCGGCACCGCCGGCAACGCGGACAAGATCAAGCCGATCAGCCTGGAATCCATGTACCAGCGCTACGAAGCCGGCGAAATGGACCCGCGCATCAAGTAACCCGCCGGCACCGCGGCCTCACGGCTTGGCGTAGGGCAACCGCGCCAGCCGCGTGGCGCGGTGATACCCGTCCAGGCCGCTCACCGCCACGGTGCCCGCGGCCTCGATGTCCAGGTAGCCGTCCTCGCCCACCCAGGCGTCCTCCGCCACCAGAATCTGCTCGATACGGCCGATCACCAGCACCGTGTCGTTAACCTTGAGCGTCTGGCTGTCTTCCAGCCGCAACCCCAGCTTAATCCGCGACTCGCCCACGAAGGGCGCGGCGAAGCCGTGCCGGTATTCCGACGTCAGGCCCACCGCGTCGAACTCCGACACCGTCCGCGGGTAGCGCGCGCTGGTCTGGTGGGCGGCGGCGTGGATGCCTTCATGCACCTGGTTCAGCGTGTAGACGCCGGTCTCCAGCAGGTACTCCAGGCTGTGCCGGTCCACGGAATGGGGCCGCAGAATCATGCCGGCCAGCGCCGGATCGGCGCCCAGATGGAAGACGGAACTGATCATCGCCAGGTTTTCCTGGCCGCCGGCGGACCGGGTGCCGAGCAGATTGGCGCTCTTGAACCCGGAGAGGCTGTTCACCAGGGCGGCGCGCCGGCGCCGGGGCCAGGCCGCCAGATCGGCTTCGGTGAGTTGCATGGGGCGCTCCGTGAAGGTCGAGGTGGGCGAGGATTATCGTCGCCGGGCGTGAGGGGGCCGTGCAGAAGGGCTCCGTTATGCTATGCTTACCCAAAGTTACATATAACAATATTTATTACTTGAATATGACGTCCCGGATGACGTCGTTTGGAAAGGTGCCGACGAGCACCGGGAGAGCACCATGACGGACAACAACCCGGCCGGCCAGCGCGGCCCGGCGGAACATGAACGCCGCGACCAGATACTGGAGCTCGCCAACGAGCTGTTCAGCGCCCACGGCTACCGCAAGACCTCGGTCACCGATATCGCCAAGGCGGTGGGGGTCTCCAGCGCCTACCTGTACCGCTTCTTCGATTCCAAGCAGGCAATCGGCGAAGCGGTGTGCGCCATGACCCTGGCCAAGATCGACGTCGCCCTCAAGGAAATCGCCGAACGGGACGACAGCGCCACCCAACGCCTGCGCGATCTGCTCGATTGCCTGCTGGCAAAGGGTCTGGAGCTGTTCCTCAAGGAACGGCGGATGCACGACATCGTGGTGGTGGCGATTGAAAACCAGTGGCACCACATGAGCGTCCACGACGACATTATCTACGAAGCGATCCGCCGCATCGTCGCCGACGGCCGCGAAAGCGGCGAGTTCGAACGCAAGACGCCGCTGGATGAGGTGACCATCGCGATCCGCAAGACCGCGGCGGTGTACGGCCACCCGGTACTGCTGGAACTCAACGACCCGGACGAGCTGAAGCGCAACCTGGCGGCGGTGACCGGCCTGATCCTGCGCAGCCTGGCGCCCTGAACGGCGGCGCCGGCGACCCGGGTCGCGGCTATCGCGGCGATAGGAAAAGGTTAACAGGTTACAAGTTGACAATATCGTAACCGGTCAACATAATGGTCCCCATCAAGCGTGGGAGACCAAGCAGACACAGGGTCCCGCCACGCATTTGGAACGACCGAATGAGTGAGGAAAGGACCATGAAAAACGTAGTCATCGCATCCGCCATCGCCGCCGCCCTGAGCCTGACCGCCGCTCCGGCTTTCGCCCAGAGCCTCAGTGAGCGCCAGAACATGGACAGCTTCGAGAACATCAACGCCGCCTACCAGCAGGCGGTGGAGCAGGGTCGCCAGGCCCGTGACAGCGGCCGCGCGCCGGTGGATTACCTGGCCGCCCGCGANAACCTGGACCAGGCCGANTTCATCGCCGCCCAGTTNCAGGACATCCAGGANCAGCGCGCCGTGGTGAAAGCCGAAGGCAACCCCCAGGGCCGCAACCAGGACTACCTGGAGCAGCGTAAGAACCTGGACAGCCTGGAAAACATCAACCGCGAGCTCAACCAGAGCTAAGCCANNCCGAACATCTGCCTTGAGCCTGGCCCCGGTNCCCNACCGGGGCCTTTTTTATGNCNTGTNGGAGCGGGCTGTGGGAGCGGGCCCCGCCCGCGAAAGGCCGCCAAAGCCGGCCGGCAGGATCCCAGAGGCGCCTCCATTGCATGGCATCGCCGCCCCTCAGGGCCTATCATCAAGACCCATTTCCAGCTTTGCCCAACCACCATGCCATTCCCGTTTTCCCGCGAAGAAATCACCCGCTCCTGGCGGCCGCTCAACTGGCAGGCGTTCGACCCCCTGGACCAGGTGAGCCGGCGCTACGCGGAGTATTACGGCCTGGACTTCAGCACCGAGGTGCCGGACCTGGAGCACGGCTTCGGCTACTTCGAAGCCGCCGGGCACACCATCAGCGTGCACGGCTGGCGGCCGGCGGTGGCCCGCGGCACGGTGCTGATCTGCCACGGTTACTTCGACCATGTCGGTCTGTACCGGCATCTGATCGCCCACGTGCTGGAACTGGGCTACGCGGTGCTCGCCTATGATCTGCCCGGCCACGGCCTCAGCTCCGGCCCGCGCGCGGCGATTCAGGACTTCCGCATCTACCGGGAAGTGCTGGAGCAATGCCTGGAGCAGGCCGGCAATGATTTTCCCCGCCCCTGGCATGTGATCGCGCAGAGCACCGGCGGCGCCATCGTGATGGACTACCTGCTGCACCACGGTTTCGACGCGGACAGCAGCCCCTTTGAACAGATCATTCTGCTGGCACCCCTGGTGCGGCCGTTCAAATGGAGCACCGCCCGCTGGCTGCACACCCTGGTGCGCCCGTTCGCGAAATCCATCAAACGTGTTTTCACGGTAAATTCCGGCGACGCGGATTTTCTCGACTTTCTGGAAAACAAGGACCCGCTGCAGTACCACCGGTTGCCGGCCGGCTGGGTGACCGCGTTGAAGAAATGGATCCCCGGTTTTGAAGCGGCCGACCGGGTGAAAATATCCCCGGTGGTGATTCAGGGCGATCTGGACGAAACCGTGGACTGGCGTCACAACCTGGGCGTGATTCGCGACAAGTTTCAGGAGCCGGACGTGCACATGCTCACCGGCGCCCGTCACCACCTCGCCAATGAACACGCGGAATACCGCGAAAAAATACTGCGGATCATTGATCGTTATTTAGCGGAATAAGTTAACGGAGACGCCGATGAACGGTTTGAGACGATATCTCGCCGCCCTGCTCGGGCTGGTCGCCCTGGGCGCCCCGGTCGCCGGCCCGGCGGACGATCTGGACCAGCGTCTTCAGGAGCGCCGCGACGCGGGCCGTGAAGACGTCGACCGCCGCTCCCGCCAGCTGGACACCCGGACCCGGGAAAACCGCCGCGCCGTACAGGAGCGGTTGGAGCGCCGCGACATCGAGGCCCGGCAACGCCACGAAGCGGTCAAGGAAAAGGCCCGCCAGCCCTGGGGCTACGACCCCTGATCGGGGGGTTATAAATAAAATTGTTTTAAATGCCTCCCAGAGTTACTTTTCTTCACTTGAATATCCCCCTGTTTGCCCCATTTTAGGGCTATCGAATTCATGTTTTACCGGTCGCGAGACCATCTGTCGTGAGACAAGGAGAAAAGTAATGAAAACCACCATGAAGGGTACCATCAAGAAATCCGCACTGCTGACCTGCACCGTGGCGCTTGCCGGCGTGCTGGCCGCGCCCGCCGCCCTGGCGGAATCCACCAGCGAGCAGATCGACCGCGAGTACAAGAAGGCGATGCAGGACGAGGCCATGGGTGACCGCAATAAGGACGGTTCACCTAACCCGGATTATTCCGAAGAGCGCAAGAACATGGATGATCCGGATCGCGTCAACAAGCAGTACGAAAAAGCCATGCAGGAAAAACGCAACGCCGAAGGTAAGGCCGACAGCATGAAGGAAGATGGCGGCGATTACCTGGAAAAGCGTAAGCACATGGACGATCCGGACAGCGTCCAGAAAGAGTACGACAAGGCTACTCAGAAGAAGCAGCAGTAAGTGACCCCCGCGGCGATAATCGCCGCTGAACGGGTAACCAGAACGGGCCGCGATGCGGCCCGTTTCTGTATAACCCCCCTCTTACGAATGTGGATACATACTTGACTTATAATCGTGAAAAAAGGAGCGGTTTATGAAAAGGATACTTTTAGCGGTATCGCCCCTGGTGCTGGTGCTTTCCATGCCCGCGTTCGCGGCGGACGCTACCCTGGGCGTTAACGCCGAGGCGGGCGCCGGAGTGGACACCAGTGATGCCCAGAAGCGTCTTGAGGAACAACGGGACGGCATGAAGAAGGACGCGGAAGCCCGCGCGGAGCAGGCTCGCGAGAAAGCCGCGGCGCAGCGCGATAAAGCCGAGGCGCAGCGCGAGAAAGCGGAGGCCAAGCGTGAAAAAGCCAAGGAACGGGCCGAAGCGCAACGCGAGAAGGCCGAAGAGCGCGCCGAAGCGGAGCGGGACAAAGCCGAAGCCAAACGCGAAGAAATGAAAGAACGCGCTGAAACTCAGCGTGAAGAGGCTGAAGCACGCGCCGAGGCTGCCAGGGAAGAAGCCCGCGAGCGTCAGGAGGCGATGCAAGAGCAGGCCGAATCAAACCGCGACGCGGCGGCCAACGCCAGAGTCAGCGGTGAAGTGAAGGCCAGTGAGCGGGGCATTGAAGCGTCACAGAACGCTAATGCCAATGCCGATAACGGCGAAGGGAACAAGCCCTGGTACAAATTCTGGGAGTAAGCGCGGCGTCGGCGCACACCCCGGTGCGTCGATAAAAAAAGGGGCCCTGGCGGGCCCCATGACTTCACTGACCATGAAGGCAGATCAATTCTGTTGAGCGCTCTTCTTGATGGAAACACTCTGGTAGCTCAAGTTGATGCCTTGTTCTGGGATAAGAAGCCGCACCTGGCCTCCTGACAACGGTCCCAATGTAATATCAAGATTTACTTCTTTGGGCTCCCGGCTTTTCAGGCCTATGAACAACCGGCCATCAGGTAGGAAATCCATGGGGCCTTCCAGAATTATTTGCCCGATGGGCAGGCCCTTGGCGTTGTGGTCGAGGCCCAGAGGCAGCGACAGTTGCGGGGCATCGAAGAGTAAATCGAACTGAATGACAAACCTGGGTAGATCGCCCGCTTCCGGGTTGTCGCCGGGAACAATGTAGCCCACCGGTGCTTCAGTCCGCTCATTGTTGGCGTCGGGCTCGTAACGCACTCGCATGATATTGGGTCCGGTGGCGGTTTCGATCGGGATCAGACCGATATCCTGTGTTGGACCTAGAACGGTGTCCAGCACGCCGCCTATCAGCGGGATGTCGCCCAGGCCTTCCAGCACCGTATCCAGGGCATCGCCCAGGACGGGCAGGGTGGCCAGGGTGGTTTCGCCGTCCGCCGCGTTCAGGTCCACGCCGATCACCGCGGTGGCGTCCAGGTTGGTCAGACCCAAGGTGGTGGGCAGGATTCGGACCGCCACTCCGCCCCGGTCGGAGTCGACGTAATCCGGCAGCTCTTCCGCTTCGACGAAACCGAGAATCTCGGTGTTCAAGGCGCCGGCGGCATACAGTAGACGGCGGGCGTCGCACTGCTCGAAGTCATCCTCGGAGTAAGGTGGTGCGCCTTCGAAGCCGCAACCGGTGTTGGCCGCCGTCACCAGGCCGCCGCCGGTATTTTCGTCCCCGGCGCCGCCCTGGTTGGGCAGAATGCGGGTAGCGTTGGGTGGTACCGGCAGGCTGTCGTCGGTAACCGGCGATTCGCCGTCGTCGATGGCGAAGTTGTAATTCACGTCCACGCTGGGCAGGTTGTTCAGCTCCTGGAACACACTGTCGGTGGCGGCCGCGCCACGGAACACGATGTCCATGTTCGGGCCGCCCTGGTCGCGCTCGTTGCCAAGCAGCAGCGCGGTCTGCAGCGGGAGTTGGTCCTCGGAGCAGATGGCGCTGGCGCAGCCGCTGGTTTCCGAGGCCAGGGTGTAGCGGTACAGGGTGCCCGCTTCCCAGGGCTGATCCGGGGTGAAAGTCAGGTGCCGCACACCCACGTCAAGGTTGCCTTCCACGGCGCCAGCGTCCACTTCCTCGACGATAAAGGTGCGGCCCAGTTCGATGGACGCCGGATCCATGTTCTGGGAGAAGCGCACGCGGATGGCGCGGTTGGCGGGCATGTCGGTAATCGGCATGCGGTCCACTTCCACCTGCTCGCTTTCCGGGCTGGAGGACACGCACACCCCCTGGCTACCCATGCCGCCGAAGGCGTTGAGATCCAGCTCGTCGCTGGTGGCGCAGGGGAAACCGGGGTAGACGGTGGTGGCGAACGGCCCGCGTTGCACGTCCTCGCCTTCCACGTAGGTGGGCAGGGTGAAGGTCAGTTGATTGGTGCCGTCGAGCGGGTTCAGGTTCATCAGCGAGTTGCCGCTCAGGTCGGTGATGTCCGGGGTGGTCTCGACCACGTACTCCACACCGTAATCCACCGGGTTGTCCGGGGTGATCACCAGCGCGTTGCCGTCCAGCTTCCAGGAGAACGGCTCGTCCATGCCGCCCTTGGTGAGGCGCAGGCTGACACCCTCGACGATGCTGTTCGGGTCCAGCGCTTCGGTGAACAGCAGTACGATGGGCTCGCCGGGGACCATGCGGTCGGCGAACTCGCCGGGCTGCCAGGACAGCTGCCGGCTGCCGTCGTCCTGGGTCAGCGCCTGCAGCATCGGGCGGGTTTGATCGTTAAGCGGGTCCGGGGCGGTGGTCTGGTCGCGGTAGGACTCCATGCGGAAGCTGAGCAGACCGTAGTTGTCCTCCACGCCGAGCACGCGCGGCTCCACCACGCTGATGGCGTCGGCGCGCAGCACGCCGTCACGCACGATGGCGCGGCCCACCAGCTCCACATGCAGCAGGTTCTGGGTGAAGGCGCCGTTGGCCCGGGCATCGTCGGTGGTGGTGGACAGATCCAGGAACAGACGCAGGTTCTTGGCCGCGTTCGGGGAAGCCGAGGTGGGGTTGGGGAACAGGTAACCGGTGGCGTCGGCGACCATTTCCACGGTTACGTCGCCGGAGTTAAAGCCCACCGGCACCTGGCCGCCGACGAGGACTTCCAGGGCGTCGCCCACCAGCCGGGAGCCCCGTGCCACGCGCAGCGGCGTCACATCCGGGAACGCCGGCGGGAACGCCAGCTCGCCGAACACATTGCCGGTTTGCTTGGAAACGGTCTGATCTTCCAGCAGGGTGCCGATCACCGGGACACAGTTGATCGGTTCGCCGGTCAGCGGCGAGACGCGCACATTGTCGGCCAGGCAGCCCAGGTTGGGGTCCGCCGCCGGCACCTCGGTGACCAGGGTCTCCCGTTGACCGGTGGGCGAGCTGGTCTTGATCGGGGTCACGGTACGTTCGAAGGACGCGATGGGGTCGCCGAAGCGGCTCACCACGCCGTCCACGCTCAGCACGTATTCGACGCCGGGGGTCATGTCGTCCACCGGGTCCACGGTGAGGGCGTTGCCTTTGGAGAGCAGCACCGCCGGCACCAATTGACCGTCGCGGGTCAGGGACACGGTGTCGCCGTAGACCACGGTCTCTTCATCCACCGGATGGCTGGTGCGCAGGCGGAACGCGGAGAAGTCCATGGTTTTGAACTGGGTCTCGTCGTCCGGGAAGATCGACGCCACTTCAAAGTCCGGGCTTTCTTTCTGCAGGTCGGCCGGGCCTTCCAGCGCGGCGCGGGTGGTGAAGTTGAGCGCGCCGTCGGGCACCCGTACTTCCTCGCCGTTGGCATCGATGCCCTGCAGTACCACCTGGTAATCGGCGATCGGGTCCAGTTCATCCTGGGGGCGCAAGACCACGCCGCGGCCGTCATCGACCACGCTGAACTCGAACGCCACCGGGTCGCCGTCGGCGTCGGTGAACTGGAAGTTGGACGGCGCCACGTTCAGCGCCGCCCCGAAGTTGAACACCACCGGGGCGTTGGGCGCCACGTCTTTCTGGTCGTCCAACGGATAGGTGAAAAACAGCGCCGCGTTGCCGGATTCCGGTGCGCGCAAATCCGGTACGTTGGGGTTGTCGCCGCTGTCGTCACCGCCGCAGCCGAACAGGGTCGCCGCCGCGGTCAGTGTTATTAGAGCTTTATAGCGCATGGCGCACCTCCTAGAACTTAAGCGTCAGGGAACCGCTGAACACATGAACTTCGCCGCCCGCGGTCACGGTGGCAAAGGGGTTGGTCACGCCCGGCCGGCTGCTGGTCAGTTCGAAATCGCGGTCTTCCAGCTGCTGGAACTGGTAGCCGAAGTCGAGACGCATCGGGTAGGCCAGGATCGGCGGGTTATCGATCACCAGCGAGGAGCCCAGGCCGAAGATCACTTTGTCGTTATCCAGGTAGTTCACGTCCTCGGTGCGGATGCTCTCCAGCGGGGATTCCTGGAAGGCCACGCCGCCGCGCAGGGTCAGATGCTGATTCACATCCCACTCGGCGCCCACGCGCGGAACGGTGATGTCCTTGAACTGGGCGTTGGCCTGGTCCTTGACGGTGTCGCGCTGCAGTTCCTCGGTCAGATCCGACCAGTTCTGCTGCTCCACGGTCACGGCCATGCGGAAGTTGTCGGTGAAGTTGTACTTCAGGCCGGCGGCGAAAATGTCCGGCTGATAGGAATCAATGGTGTCGATCGCCAGCAGAATGCCCGGGTCCGGCACCGTGCCGGGAATCACGATGTTGGATTCCACCGAGGTGCGGGCCTCGGTGTGGCCGCGGAACGTCAGCGCCGTTTCCAGGCCGCCGATCCAGCAGTCGTCGTTGTGGCCGCAGATGATCTTGCCCCACTCCTGGGAGGTGGACAGCACCGGGCGCAGTACCGGCTTGGCGGTCACGTCCAGCTCTTCGTACTGGGTTTCACCGGCCAGGTTGGAGCTGGCGTTGAGGGTGGCTTCCGAGCGCAGGGAAATATGCACCGAGGCCCCCACGTTGATGCCGTTCAAAAACTGGGTGCCGCCGCCCACGTTCAGGAACAGCGGCTGGCGGCCGTAATTAAGGAACTGCCCTTCATCGGAGGTGCTGGAATTAAACGCCAGCATCTCTTCGCCGAACTTCTCCACCCCGGCGATGATCGCGAAATACAGCGGGTGGTTCACCTTGGTCAATTCGGACAGGTTGGTCTTCAGCGCGATCAGCTGCTGCTGGGAGCGGGTGTCGTTGACCACCGTGTCGTCGCTCTTGAGCTCCTGCTCGCCGTGCAGCAGGCCGGCGGTCAGTTCGCCGCGCGGGTCCATGGTCAGATACGCCGGGTTGTAATACAGCGCCGAGGCCTGGGCGTTAAACATGGAAAGCGCCTGGGCGGTACCGACGTCAACCGGGAAAAGACCGTAGGTATTGGCGGTATTGCCCATGCCGGCAAGCGCGGGAACACTGGCGGTGAGGGCGATGGCGGCGGCAACACTCCGGGCGGACTGCTGGAGGGATCGGTACATAATAAAGACTCTCCGGATCTTGTTATTGGGCTTATTTAAGCTCTTTTATTTCACTGGACGTTTTTTCGGGTAGGAGCGCCAGCGAAAGATGACGAAAGGCGTTTTTGCGGGGGTGACCGCAAACAACGCTCTCCTCTCATATGCAACTAATAAAACAAAGCGGTGGTGAATGCCGTATGAAAAAGGTTGTGAACGGTAGACGGGGGACGGGTTACTTTACGGAACGTAGCGGGAGGGTAGCCGAACGTAATGGGCCGGTTAAGAGGAACGTTCGTGCCAGGTATTAAGTGTCATATTATGCACAACAAGGGGCGTCGTGCCGTCAAACGGTCAAGGCCTGTCTAGTAGACCGAAACGCCGCCACCCTCGCCGACCAGCACCACATCCGCCGGGCGCAGAGCAAACAGCCCGTTGGTGACCACGCCGGTAATATTATTGAGGGTTTTTTCCAGATCCAGCGGGTTCACGATGTCCAGGTTATGGACGTCGAGGATGATGTTGCCGTTGTCGGTGACGAAGCCTTCACGGTATGCCGGCCTGCCGCCCAGGCCCACCAGTTTGCGCGCCACGTAGGAGCGCGCCATGGGGATCACTTCCACCGGCAGCGGAAAGGCGCCCAGGCGTTTAACCTTCTTCGAGCCGTCGACGATGCAGATGAAGTCCTTGGCCACCGCCGCGACGATTTTTTCCCGGGTCAGCGCGCCGCCGCCGCCCTTGATCATCTCGCGGTGCTCGTTGACCTCGTCGGCGCCGTCCACGTACACCGGCAGGCGGTCCACGTCATTCAGCGCCAGCACCGGGATGCCGTGGCCACGCAGGCGCTCGGCGGTGGCCTCGGAGCTGGCCACGGCGCCGGCGATGCGGTCCTTCATGGCCGCCAGGCCGTCAATGAAGAAATTGGCGGTGGAGCCGGTGCCCACGCCCACCACTTCGCCTTCCGGCACGTAGCGCAGGGCGGCCTCGGCCACCTGTTTCTTCAGAGCGTTCTGGTCCATGGTCGGTCCATCCGCGATGCAAAGGTGCGGCGATTATACGGGCTGCTTGGCCCGTCGATACAGGACAGCGCAATGGACGCTCCCGCCCCGCGCCCCGTAAACTAGCGGTTTTACCCTTGCGGATATTCCATGCCTGCGATGCTTGATCAATACGTAAAACGGATTCTCCAATCCCGCGTCTACGACGTGGCGCTGGAAACGCCCATCCATGCGGCCCCGTTGATCTCCCGACGCATCGGCAACCGCGTGCTGCTCAAGCGCGAGGATCTGCAGCCGGTGTTCTCCTTCAAGCTGCGTGGCGCCTACAACAAGCTGGCCAGCCTCAGCGACGAGCAGCGCGCCAAGGGCGTGATCTGCGCGTCCGCCGGCAACCACGCCCAGGGCCTGGCCCTGGCGGCCAGCGCCATGGGCGTGCGCGCGGTGATCGTGATGCCGCGCACCACCCCGGAGATCAAGGTGAAATCCGTGCGCGAGCGCGGCGGCAAGGTGGTGCTGCACGGCGACGGCTTCGACGACGCCCTGGCCCACGCCACCAAGCTGCAGGAAAAGGAAGGCCTGACCTTCGTGCACCCCTACGACGACCCGGACGTGATCGCCGGCCAGGGCACCGTGGGCATGGAGATCCTGCGCCAGCAGAGCCGCGACCTGGACGCCATCTTCATTCCGGTGGGCGGCGGCGGCCTGGCGGCGGGCATCGCCGCCTACGTGAAATACGTGCGTCCCGAGGTGAAGATCATCGCCGTGGAGCCGGAGGACGCCGCCTGCCTGCAGGCTGCCATGCTGCGCAAGCGCCGGGTCACGCTCTCCGAAGTGGGCCTGTTCGCCGACGGCGTGGCGGTACGCCAGATCGGCAAGGAAACCTTCCGCATTCTGCGCGACCACGTGGACGAGGTGATCACCGCCACCACCGACGAAATCTGCGCCGCCATCAAGGATTCCTTCGAGGACACCCGCGCCATCTGTGAGCCCGCCGGCGCGCTGGCCCTGGCCGGCCTCAAGAACTGGGTGCACAAGCACGGCGCCGAGAACAAGACGCTGGTGGCGATCCAGAGCGGCGCCAACGTGAACTTCGACCGCCTGCGCCACATCTCCGAGCGCGCCGAGCTGGGCGAGCAACGCGAGGCCATCCTGGCGGTGACCATCCCGGAAAAGCCCGGCGCCTTCCGGGCGTTCTGCCAGGCCCTGGGCCGGCGCAGCATCACCGAGTTCAACTACCGNTACTCCAGCGAGCACGAGGCNAACATCTTCGTCGGCGTGCAGATCCGCCCCGGTGGCACGGACCTTGCTCCGCTTATCGCGGAACTGCGCGAAGCCGGCTACCCGGTGGTCGACATGACCGGCAACGAGATGGCCAAGCTGCACATCCGCCATATGGTGGGCGGGCACACCTCGCGGCAGGACCTGGATGAAATGCTGTTCCGGGTGGAATTTCCCGAGCGCCCTGGCGCCCTGGTCAAATTCCTGATGTCGCTGGGCCAGAAATGGAACATCAGCGTGTTCCACTATCGCAACCACGGGGCCGCCTACGGGCGGGTGCTGGTGGGCTTCCAGGTGCCGTTCGGCGACCGGGGCAACCTGCGCAAGGACCTGAAGAAGGTGCCTTACCCGATGGTGGAAGAGAGTGATAACCCGGCCTACCGGCTGTTTCTGAACTAAAACGGGGCACGCCGGTCGTATTGAATACAGGCCTTCACTGCGAACAACGCCTTATGCGTTAATGTGCGGTGAAGGCCCCGTGAATTTGAATGTTGGGCTGTAGTTTTGTTAAGAAGCGTGAGAAACAGGCCGTAACTCCTTGACTTGAGTGGTCTGAATGCCCGAATTTTGATCTGGTTCTCATCTTGTTACGAAACAAATGGCCTACCATGATGAGTCTTTCGGCCCGACACGGGTTTAGGGGAAGCGGAAAACGCCGTACCGCTCCGGTCATACCGGGGGGCCATAAAACGGCGGTCCGCATTTGTACTGGGCTCCACTGTACCGAGCTTTCTTGAAATTTGGGGAATGGAAACACAATGAAGAAGAAGCCGGACGCACTTGTCGTCCTCGCATTCGTATTTGCTCTTGGGGTGCTGATCAGCACCATCACCCACGGCGGCGACGATTCTGATCTGGAGCGCTTCGCGAATTCCGCGGGCATGCAGTTCAGCAATTACGACAGNAAGTAACGCCGAACGTCGGTCACCACCTGATCCAGAGGCTGGTCCCAGGCTGCCTCGCGCAGCCTGGGCNGGCGCTGAAACTCGAACGCCACGCCGATCAGTCGCGGCCGCCGGGGCCGGCGCGCCAGATCCGCCAGTGCGCGGTCGTAAAACCCCCCGCCCATGCCCAGCCGGTGGCCCCGGTCATCGAAGCCCACCAGCGGCACCAGAATCGCATCCAGCGCCCAGGCCGCCCGCGCCCGCTCCCGGCGACGGGGCTCGCCGATACCAAACCGGTTCGCCTTCAGCCGCCCCCCGCGCCGCCACAGGCGGAAGTGCATCCGCCCGCGATGCACCCGGTCCAGCGCCGGAAGGTATAGAACCGACCCACCGAAGCGCGAATGCGCCAGGGCGGGCAACGGATCCAACTCCCCGTCCCCCGCCTGATACACCCCGAAATGCCGAAACCGCCGCACCCCCAGCGCCCCCGGCAAATGCCGCGCAAACCCTCGCACCGCCCGCCGCCGCTCACCGGCGGACACAGCCCGCCGCCGCGCCCGAAGGGCCCGCCGCATCTGCTTTCTAGAAGGTTCAGAACTCATAAAAAAGGAAGGCGTCCATGGATAGCACCCAGCGCCCTTAAACGCGCCGCTATTAACTGTTAACTATTAATTGTTAACTGCCAACTATCCACTGTCTTATTAAGCGTGTCCCCCGAACCGCCGCTGCGGGTGTTGCCCTTGAACCGAAAAGTTCAAGGCGGAGCTCCGCAGGTTAATGCCCTCAGGCTTTCCGCTCGAAGGCGGACATGCGCACAGGCACACCAATTTGGACCCCTAATGGTAAAGCATCGGCTCAGGGACGTAACCCGGCTGGCGCACGGTCCAGGGAACACTTGCTCGAGAGTATAACAGGGGCGGGGGTGAGGGTCAGGGCTTGACAGACGTCTCGTCGTTGCCTTCCTCGAAGGCGCGGATCTCGTTGTCCAGGCGGCTCAGCAGACCCTGAATGCGCTCGTCGTTGCCGCTGTCGTCGCCCAGCTGTTCGCGGGCTTCCAGCAGCTCGTGGCTCATGTTCAGCGCCGCCATGATGGCGATCCGCTCCAGCCCGATCACATTGGCCTGGCGCACTTCGCGCATCTGGTTGTCGAGATAGCGGGCGGCGCGCAGCAGGTTGTCCTGCTCGCCGGGTGGGCAGGCGACCCGGTATTCCTTATCCAGGATATGAATCACCAGGGAATGGCCGTCGCTCATGAATCCTCCTGCTCAAGGGACTGCAGGCGGGTTATGATGGCTTCAACGCGGGCCTTGGCCAGGTCGTTTTTCTTCACCAACTGGGCGCGGTCATCGAGCAGGCGGGTTTCCCGTTCGCGCAGCAGCCGGTTCTCCTGGCGCAGATGCGCGGAGATACGCAGCAGCTCGTCCACCCGGGCTTCCAGTTGCCGGAGTTGTTGTTCCATCGTCATGGCAAATTGGTCGCTGTTCGCCTAAGGTTGAGCCCCCGATCCGGGTCCGAATCGCAGGCGGGAAGGAAGATTGCCCGCCGCCATTGACGGCTTTTTGTACTATAGGTTCGACCCTACGAAGGGTCAACGGAATTCAAGGTGCGTTAGGGACTTAGCGCCGCTTTGCAGAAAGTCATTAAAGAGTAAAGACAGAACCCCATGCCCGAACTGCCCGACTTCGACGAACTCGCCCGCGCCGCCGCCCAGGCCGGCATCCCCAACTCGCCCAGCGAACTGCACGGCGTGGTCTGCGGCCTGCTGGCCACCGGCCACGGCCACGAGGACAACGCCCTGCTGGGCACCCTGGCCGCCCACGCCGAGCAGCCCGAGGGGCTGCCGCCGGAACTGTCCCGCGCNCTGATCGATTGGCGCGATCAGACNATNGAAGGCTTTTCCGGCACCGGCCTGGANNTGCCCNTGCTGCTGCCCGCCGACGAGGACGACCTGGACCTGCGNGTGGCCGCCCTGGGCCAGTGGAGCGAAGGCTTCCTGGTGGGCTTCGGCACCGGCGCCGCCGGTGTCGCCGACACCGAGCTGTCGCCCGGCGTGCAGGAGGCGCTGTCCGACCTGTCCGCGGTGAGCCAGGTGACCACGCCGGAAGAAACCGGCGAGGACGAAGAGCGCATGTTCGAGCAGGTCGCCGAGCACTGCCGCATGTCCGCGCTGATGATCTACACCGACCTGGTGATGAAACAGCAGGCCGCGAAAAAGCCCGGCCCCGGCGACGCCGCCGAACCGGAAACGCCGCCCACCCGGCATTGAGGAGAACCCATGACCATTCGTCTGCAGGAATTCCAGCGCCGCCGCCGCGAGCTGATGGAGCAGATGGAGCCCAACAGCATCGCCATCCTGGCCGCCGCGCCGGAGCGCACCCGCAACCGGGACGTGGAACACCCCTACCGCCAGGACAGTGACTTCTGGTACCTGAGCGGCTTCCCCGAAGCGGAAGCGGTGATGGTGCTGCTGCCCGGCCGCGAACACGGCGAATACGTGCTGTTCTGCCGCGAGCGCGACCGCGCCCGGGAAATCTGGAACGGCTACCGCGCCGGGCCGGAAGGGGCGGTGGCGGACTACGGCGCCGACGACGCCTTCCCCATCAACGACATCGACGACATCCTGCCCGGCCTGGTGGAAGGCCGCGAACGGGTCTACTACGACCTGGGCCGCGACGCCGCCTTCGACAGCCGCCTGATGGGCTGGATCAACACCATCCGCGAGCGGGTCCGCACCGGCGCCCAGCCGCCCGGTGAATTCGTGGCGCTCTCGCACCTGCTGCACGACATGCGCCTGTTCAAGAGCAAGGCGGAAACCGAGCTCATGCGCCAGGCGGCCCAGATCTCCGCCGGCGCCCACGTGCGCGCTATGCAGGCGGTGCGCCCGGGTATGTACGAATACCAGTTGGAAGCGGAATACCTGCACGAATTCATGCGCCACGGCGCCCGCAGCCCGGCCTACCCGAGCATCGTCGGCGGCGGCGCCAACGGCTGCATCCTGCACTACATCGAGAACAGCGCGCCGCTCAAGGACGGCGACCTGGTGCTGGTGGACGCCGGCTGCGAGCTGCACAACTACGCCTCGGACATCACCCGCACCTTCCCGATCAACGGCAAATTCAGCGGCGAGCAGCGCGCCCTCTACGAGCTGGTGCTGGCTTCGCAGTACGCCGCCATCGAAGCCACCCACACCGACAACCACTGGAACGTGCCCCACGAAACCGTGGTGCGCATCCTCACCGAAGGGCTGGTGGACCTCGGCCTGCTGGCCGGCAACCCGGACGACCTGATCGAAGAGCAGGCCTACCAGCGCTTCTTCATGCACCGCACCGGCCACTGGCTGGGCCTGGACGTGCACGACGTGGGCGATTACCGCATCGGCGGCGAATGGCGCCAGCTGGAACCGGGCATGACCCTCACCGTGGAGCCGGGCCTCTACATCGCCCCGGACGACGACACCGTGGAAGAGCGCTGGCGCGGCATCGGCATCCGCATCGAGGACGACGTGCTGGTCACCAAAGAGGGCTGCGACGTGCTCACCCGCGACGTGCCCAAGGCCATCGACGACATCGAAGCCCTGATGCGCGAGGCGCGTGCATGAGCGCTTCCGGGGCCCCGCTGATCGTGGGCGGTGGCATGGCGGGGGCGGCCCTGGCGCTGCTGCTGCGCCACCACGGCGCGCCGGCGGTGACACTGGTGGAGAGCCACGCCCTGGCCGCCGGCGAGGCGCCGGACACGCCCAGCTTCGACGCGCGCAGCACNGCGCTGTCCGCCGGTAGCCTGGCGATTCTTGAGCAGCTGGGCCTGCAGGACGCGGTGCTCGATAACGCCGCCGGCATCGACACCGTGCACGTGTCCCGGCGCGGCCGCCTCGGCCTGGCGCGACTCACCGCCGAAGAGCAGAACCTGCCGCGCCTGGGCGCGGTGGTGGAAAACCGCTGGTTCGGCCATGTGCTGCTGCGCGCCGTGGAAGCGGACCCGGCCATCACCCTGCGCGCCCCGGCGTCGCTCACCGGCATCCGCCGCGCCACCGACGGCTATGAAGCGACGCTGGACGATGGCGAAGAGTTGCACACGCCACTGCTGATCGCCGCCGACGGCGCCCGCTCGCGCACCCGTGACTGGCTCGGCATCAGCGCCCGCCACCGGGACATCGGCCACGACGCCCTGATCGCCAACGTCGGGCTGGTGGAGCCGCACCGGGGCCAGGCCTTCGAACGCTTCCTCGACGAGGGCCCGCTGGCCCTGCTGCCGCTCCCCGGCGAGCGCATGGCGCTGGTCTGGACCGGCCCCCGCGACGACGTGGACCGCTGGATGGCCCTGGACGACAACGCCTTTCTGGCCGCCCTGCGCGAACGGCTCGGCCGCGACATGCCGCGCCTCACCCGCGTCGGCGAGCGCGCCCGCTACCCGCTGGTGCTCAGCGAAGCCTGCGCCCAGGCGGTGCCGTTCGCGGCGGTGGTGGGCAACGCCGCTCACACCCTGCACCCGGTGGCCGGCCAGGGCTTCAACCTGACCCTGCGCGATCTGGAGCTTCTGGCCCGCCGGGTCGGCGGCGACGCCCAGCCGGGCCGCCTGGCGCTGCTCGAGCAATGGGCGGCTGACCGCCGCGCCGACCAGAGCCAGATCGGCCACGCCTCGCGCTGGCTGCCGGAGCTGTTCCGCGTGCGCCAGCCGCTGTTCGCCCACAGCCGCCAGCTCGGTCTGCTGGCCTTGGATCTGCTACCGACCGCCCGCAAAAACTTCGCCCGCCGGGCCATGGGGTTGTGATGGATAACGCACTGCACACGGATGTTTTGATCGTCGGCGGCGGCATGGCCGGCGGCTTGCTCGGGCTGCTGCTGGCGGACCAGGGCTTCTCGGTGCGGGTGCTGGACGCCGGGCCGGCGCCGGTGCGCCCCAGCGGCGAGTCCGCGCCCCGGGTGTCCACGCTCAGCGAAGCCAGCCACTGGCTGCTGCGACACGCCGGCGTCTGGGACCGTCTCGATCCGGAGCGGGTGCAGGCCTACGCCAGCATGCAGGTGTGGGACCGGGACGGCACCGGCGAGGTGCGCTTCAGCGCCGCCGACGCCGGCGCCGACTGCCTGGGCTGGCTGCTGGAGAACGACCNCCTCACCGCCGCGCTGTTCGAGGCCGCCGGTGAGCGCGACACCCTGGCCTGGCACGGCGACACCCCGGTGGACGACCTGGCCCGGGACGGCGACGGCTGGCGGGTCACCGCCGGCGACCGGACCTTCAGCGCCGACCTGCTGGTGGGCGCCGACGGCGCCCGCTCGCGGGTGCGCGACGCCGCCGGCATCCCCGCCCCGGCCCGGGACAGCGGCCACCGCGCCCTGGTGGCCACCATCGAAACCGACCAACCCCACGGCGGCTGCGCCCGCCAGGCATTCATGGACTCCGGCCCGCTGGCGCTGCTGCCCCTGTTCGGCCACGGCGGCCGCCGGTGCTCCATCGTCTGGTCCGCCTGGCCGCAACGCAGCGACGAACTGATGGCGCTGGACGACGACGCCTTCGGCGCCGCGCTCAGCCAGGCCACCGGCGAGGTGCTGGGCGCCGCCCGGGTGGTCAGCCGCCGCGCCGTGTTCCCCATCGAAGAGCGCCACGCCAGCCGCTATCAGGGCCGCGCCCTGGCGCTGGTGGGCGACGCCGCCCACGTCATCCACCCGCTGGCCGGGCAGGGCATCAACCTGGGCCTGCTGGACGCCGCCGTGCTCGCCGAAGAACTGGGCCGCGCCCGCGCCGCCGGCCTGCCGGTGGCCCACGCCACCATCCTGGCGCGCTACGAGCGCCGCCGCCGCGCCGACAACCTGCTGATGCAGAACGCCATGCGCGGCTTCAAGCTGCTGTTCGAACGCCCCGAACCCGCCGTCCGCTGGCTGCGCAACACCGGCCTCGGCCTGGTCAACCGCCTCGCCCCCGCCCGCCACGCCTTCATGCACCGCGCCCTCGGCCGCGCCGGCGACCTCCCTCGCAACGCCCGACCCTGACCCGCGGCCCCGGGGGGCCGCGTCGCTTATTTCCCGATGTACACAGCTGTCAATGACGTAAACATTGACAACGCGGCCTCCGTTTGTCCTCACGCATCTTTTACAAGTTTTGTGGTTCCGATACGTTGACGTTTATTCACAAGCCGTATTTTCTGTCCGTTATTGGCCCTGGCGCCGCAGCCCGCTGATCACGCGGTCTGCAGCGATTCTAATAAGGTCTTATGGTAGAGGGGTACCCAGAGCCGATACTTAATTATTAGCCTATAAAATCCGCATCAGTAAAAGGTTTTGACTAACGGAAACGGTTAACAAAAGTGCACGAAATGTAGCGTTAACCAGTGTTTTGTTTCTAATTCGTCGCACATACTGCGCGCCCGTTAAGTGAACACCTGTAAATAACAAAGCCGCCGTTCTTCCCCGAGACGGCCTGACGGAGTAGTTTGCCATGAACAATAAAATCGTCGCCCGGGGCGCTGCCCTGGCGCTTGCCATTGGTTCCACCACCGCCGCCTACGCCAGCATGGGCAACATCGGCACCACCTACGGGGTGCTGCCCTCCGACGTGGCCTCCGCCCAGGCCCTGTCCATGTTCAACACCCAGGTCTCCGCCGTGTACTACAACCCGGCCTACCTCACCAAGGACCCGCGCGGTGAGCTGACCCTGGGCCTGCTGCACGCCGACCACGAACTGCGCGCCACCAGCCTGGGCGGCGCCAACCCGCCCAACCGCAGCGGCGGTGACGTGCTGCAGGATTCGCCCTCCCAGCACACCCTGATCGGCATGAAGACCGATCTCTCCTCGCTGACCAAATTCAACCACCCGATCTTCTTCGGCGTGATGATCGGCGTGGAGAAATACGGCGAGGAAATGCTGGCGTTTGAATCCCAGACCTCCCGGGAAGGGCAATACTTCGAATACGGTCGCCAGCCCCTGTTCCTGAACCTGGGCGGCGCCACCACCCTGTGGCGCGGCATCGACATCGGCGCCTCCGCCCGCATCACGCTGCACTCGGAAGCCGAGCTGGTGGCCACCACCAACCTGGCCGGCGAGACCCGGTACGAAGAGCTGAACGTGTCCGCCAAGCCGTCGATTCGCCCGATTCTCAGCGCCACCGTGGACATGGCGGAAACCTTCTGCCCCGACAACGAAGGCTGCTGGCTGGACGGCTTCGAAACCGCCTTCGCGTTCCGCGGCTACTCCAACACCAACACCACCGTGGACGCGCAGACCGTGATCCCCGGCACCATCGCGCCCCCGGGTCTGAACCTGAAAGTCACCACCCTGGATTCCTACCAGCCCAACATCTACTCCGCCGGCCTGCTCTACGGCGGCGAGCGCTTCCGCGTCGGCGCCTCGGTGGAAATGCAGCAGTGGTCCGACCTGGAAGAAGAGTTCGACAGCGACACCATCAAGGACCAGGCGGTGAACAGCGAAGTGGGCACCCTGGAATTTCAGGATATCGTGGTGCCGCGCCTGGGTGCCGAGTTCGAGCTCAACGACACCTTCATGCTCACCGGCGGCGTCGCCTACAGCGAGTCCCCGCTGGAATCCAACGCCTCCCTGGACGTGAACTACCTGGACGCGGACAAGTGGATCGTCGGCCTGGGCCTCACCGCCAAGTACAAGAACCCGCATTTCCTGGCTTACCCGGTGCGCTTCGACTTCGGTTACCAGTACCAGAAACTCGAAGCCCGCGAGTTCGATCTCTACGCCACCAACTCGCCCACCTACCCGGAACCCTACGAAACCGTGGAAGCGGACGGCGACGTCCACGTCTTCTCCGGTTCGGTCACGCTGAAATTCTAACGGAGGTCGGTCATGGATATGCGCAAGCTGATAGTGCTCACGGGCACCGCGATACTGGCCGCCTGCGGCGGCAGCAGCAGTGACGAGCAAACGGTAAGTTTCGACAACTGGCAGGAAACCGAGGTGGTCTACAGCTACCCGTTCGACGGCCAGGCGGAAGTTTCCCCCAACGCCCCGGTGGTGGTGCGCTTCTCCGATCCGGTGGAAGTGGACGCCTCCAACTTCACGCTCACCGGCCCGGACGGCCCGGTGAACTTCACCGTGGAAAGCGCCGACCAGGGCCGCAGCGCCGTGCTGATGCCCAAGGCGGCCCTGGCGGTGAAAAGTGAGTACGCACTCACTCTCAATAACATCCGCACCGACAGCGGCGACGCCGCGCTGCCCGACGGCAGCGTGGACTTCAAGACCCGCGCCGCCCTGGAAGGCAAACCCCGCGCCCTGCGCCAGCTCAGCGATACCTTCGAGGTGGCCAGCGTCAGCCCGGACGGCGCCGACCTGCCGTTCCTGGATTTCTCCTCGGTGAACCTGGTGATGACCCAGCCGCTGGACCGCCAGACCGTGGTCTACGGCGACACCGTCACCCTCACCCAGGACGGCCAGACCGTGCCCGCGCAACTGCGCGTGGACGGCCGCCAGATCAGCATTGATCCGGAACAAGTGCTGGAGCCGGGCACCGAGGTAACGCTGGACATTACCAACGGCGTGCGGAACCTCTACGGCGACGCCTTCGGCGGCTTCACCCGCACCTTCTCGCCGCGCGACACCAAGCCCCGCGAAACCCTGGTGCAGGAAGCGGCCCCCGCCGACCCGGTGCTCGGCTGCCTGGACGACGGCGTGCAGACCTCACCGATCACCGGCGACCCGATCAACTGCGTGCCGCTGATCGCCAAACTGCTCGGTGACAACACCGTCTCCAAACAGCAGGGCAATGTGTTCGCCGAGCTGGGCTTCGCCCCCAACTTCCCGGACAAAACTCCGCTGCGCGTACCCAAGGGCTCGCTGCTCAAAGGCGACCCGCTGGACGTGCGCATCGGCGGCGAAGTGCCCGCCGGCTTTGATTCCGGCGAAGTCACCGTCACCTTCCTGGGCGACGCCAACGGCTACCTGCTGCCCAACCCCTACAGCGACGACCCGTCCGCGCCCAAGCAACTGCGCCTGACCATGGACGTGGCCTTCGACACCGAAGTGCAGCGCGCCAACGGCGCCTTCAACCAGACCCTGCTGCAAGTGGAGCTGGTGGGCTACGCCATCGCCGACACCGAAAAAGGCAGCCTTATCGTCGACGCCGTCGGCGTGGTGGAGCCGGAAGTGCTCGGCACCGAAACCGCCTACGGCGTGCTCAGCTTCCACATGGAGTCCTACCCGGACCAGCAGAACGCCCCGGCGATGGAAGACGACCGCACCAGCCCCGAGCTGGCCGCCTGGCAGCCCGGCGACCACGTGAACAAGCAGCGCCCCGGCGACCCGATCATCCTCAACTTTAGCGAGCCGCTGGACCCCACCAGCGTGATCGCCGGCGATACCCTGCGCGTCACCGCCGACGGCAACCCGGTGGACTACGAGTACTACCTGGACGGCGTCTCCGTGGTGATCCAGCCGCAGCCGATGCTGCAGTACAACACCGACTACCAGGTGCAGTTCACCGACGGCATCACCGACATCGCCGGCAACCCGGCCCAGGGTGAAACCCTGAGCTTCACGCTGCCCACCTATATCGGTAGCGGCCACCCGGCCATCGCCACCACCACCTATCCCGGCTTCCCCTGCGCGGTGGACAAAACCACCTGGGACATCGCCAACGGTGACCACGGTATCTGCCGTGGCGGCGAAAGCGACGACGATCACCTGCCGGTGATGCCGATGCCCGCCGAGCGCGCCATCGAAGTGCAGTTTTCCCAGGTGATGCTGGAAGAGAGCTTCCAGCTCGGTGAAACCTGTGGTACCGGCACCTTCCGCGTGGAGAAGGTCGCCGACCCCGGCCAGGCGCCGCAGCAAAGCGGCGATAACTACGTCTGCCAGGAAGCCGTTCCGGGCGAACTCAACTACAACGCCCGCACCGTGACGTTCATCCCGGACCAACCCTGGGAAGAGGGCGCCACCTACCGCTATGTGATGCTGTCCGAAAACCAGGACTTCACCACCGCCAACTGCACCAACGGTACCGCCATCTGCACCGAGGATCTGGGCCCGTTCCAGACCGCCACCCTGGAAGCGCCCACCGACGACATGGGTGGCCCGGACATGGAGCTCTACTTCACCGGCGCGCCGGCCGACAACAACGTCTTCCAGGTGCTGCGCAACCTGCCGGCCTACGACGTTAATGCCGACTACGTGCACCAGGACAGCGAGCCGCAGCCGCAACCCGCCGCCGGCGACCCCAACGAATACCCGGTGCCGCCCAACAGTACCGAACTGTTCGTACAAAGCACCGGCGGCTTGCTGCAAGAGGCCCGGGTGGGCTGCGATTACGACGGTGCGAACTGCCCGGCGGAGAAATTCCTCTACCTGACCGCCGCACTGGACGTGGAAGTGGTCGGCTACGACGCCCAGGAAGACGCGGTGCGGGTGAACATCTATCCCACCCTGCTGCAGACATCGTCCGTGGACGTCTTCGGCCGCCTGGCCCTGGCGTTCTTCCCGCTCGGTGATGTCACCATCCCCACCGGGGCCCAGGTGATGCGCATCCGCTACCAGGAAGACGGCAACGGCAACCGCACCCAGCCGGTCACCGGCTGGATCCGCGAAACCCCGGACGGCCCGGTGTTCGAAACCAGGCTGGACCTGTACCTGAGCGCGCCCTATCTGGAACCGGCGGCGCTGGGTCTGACCTTGGCCCACGACCTGTACAGCTACCCGCTGAGCCTGGACCTGGTTGGCGACGTCACCTTTCTGGACGATGGCCGCCTGCGGATCGAGCAGCGCAACCAGGCCGCGCAAAGCGTCGAGGTGGACATCACCTTTCGCCGGGACGGCGAAGTCGCCGCCGCCAACATGACCCTCGGCATCCCCCCGGGCGGCGTGTTCCTCAACTACATCTCCGCCCCCATCAAGCCCTAACCGGCTTGGTGGGCGGGTCTTGTGCGAGCGGGCCCCGCCCGCGAAAGGCAAGCAAAGCTTGCCGGCAGGATCCCAGAGACCTTTCCAAAAGCCTCTGGGATCCCGCCGGCCGGTTTCACCGGCCTTTCGCGGGCAAGGCCCGCTCCCACAACCCGCCTCCAAAACCCCCGCGCCACCTAGGCTTCCACCCGCTGGTCCGTTATCCTTCACCCCTACCGTGAACAGCCCGGCCTTTGCCCGGGATATGGAGTGAATTAACCCCATGGGTCACCGCACACCCCTTTACGACGCCCATCTCGCCGCCGGCGGCAAGATGGTGGATTTCGGCGGCTGGGACATGCCCATCCACTACGGCTCCCAGCTGGAAGAGCACCACGCCGTGCGCCAGCACGCCGGCGCCTTCGATGTCTCCCACATGACCGTGGTGGACGTCACCGGGCACGACGCCCGCGCCTACCTGCGCCACCTGCTCGCCAACGACATCGACAAGGTCAAAGCCGGCCGCGCGATCTACACCTGCATGCTCAACGAGCGCGGCGGGGTAGTGGACGATCTAATCGTCTACAAAGGCGACAACGACTACCGGCTGGTGGTAAATTGCGCCACCCGCGAGAAGGACCTGGACTGGATGGAAAAGCAGGCCGGCGGCTTCGCCGTGGACATCCACGAGCGCCCGGACCTGGCGATGATCGCGGTGCAGGGCCCCGAGGCCCGCGCGATCCTGGAGCAGGTGCTCTGCGAGGCCGGCGCCAAGGCGGTGGCCGGGCTGCCGTTCTTCGGTTTTGAATACGTNGGCGAATGGCTGATCGCGCGCACCGGCTACACCGGTGAAGACGGCGCCGAGATCATCCTGCCCGGCANCAAGGCCGAAGACCTGTGGCAGCGGCTGGTGGACGCCGGCGTGCGGCCCACCGGCCTGGGCGCCCGCGACACCCTGCGCCTGGAGGCGGGCCTCAACCTGTACGGCAACGACATGGANGAGGACATCACGCCCTGGGAAGCGGGCCTCGGCTGGACCGTGGCCCTGGACGACGCCGAGCGCGACTTCGTCGGCCGCGCCGCCCTGGAAAAACAGAAAANCGAAGGCCACCGGCANCTGCTCGGNCTGGTGCTGGAAGGCAAGGGCGTGCTGCGCGCCCACCAGGGCGTGCACGTGCCCGGCGGCAGNGTCGGCCCGGACGGCGAAATCACCAGCGGCACCTTCTCGCCCACCCTGGGCAAGGCGGTGGCGCTGGCCCGGTTGCCCGCCGGCACCACCGGCACCGTGGAAGTGGNAATACGCAACAAACGTCTCAANGCCCAGGTGGTGCGGGCGCCGTTCGTCCGCAACGGCAAAGCCACCTACAAACCGTTATAACGATCACGGCCAAGGAGAAATACCAATGAGCGAGATCCCCGCCGATTTGCGCTATCGCGACAGCCACGAATGGGTGCGCGTGGAAGACGACATNGCCGTGGTCGGCATCAGCGACCACGCCCAGGACGCCATGGGNGACCTGGTGTTCGTGGAACTGCCCGAAGNGGGCGTGGTATTCGCCGCCGGCGACGAAGCCGGCGTGGTCGAATCCGTNAAAGCCGCCTCCGACATCTACGCCCCGGTGTCCGGCGAAGTGGTNGCCGTCAACGAAGCGCTNGAAGACGAGCCCGAGCTCGTCAACAACGAGCCCTACGCCGGCGGCTGGCTGTTCAAGATCAAAATGGCCGACNGCGGCGAGCTNAAAGAAATGCTCACCGCCGACCAGTANCANGNGCAGNTCGACAGCGANTAGGCNNCCNGGCNGTTTGCCCGGCGGGCTGCAAGCCTCAAGCTACAAGCTGCAAGCTAAGAACCGGCACCGGCCTGCTTGCAGCTTGAAGCTTGTAGCTTGCAGCCCCCTTTAGAACGCCAGGACCATCCTGTTTACCACCTAATTATCCGGTAACGCCTCCATGCCCTACATCCCCCATACCCCGGACGACGTCCAGGCCATGCTCCAGGCGATTGGCGCCGACAGCATCGAGGCCCTGTTCGATGAAATCCCCGCCCACCTGAAAGCCGGCCACGGCCTCGACGCCCTGCCCGAAGGGCGCGGCGAAATGGAAGTGACGCGCCTGATGGCCGAGCGCGCCGAGCAGGACCGCTTCGCGCTCAGCTTCCTCGGCGGCGGCGCCTACGCGCACCACATCCCGGCGGCGGTATGGGAAATCGCCACCCGCGGTGAGTTCTACACCGCCTACACGCCGTACCAGGCGGAAGCCAGCCAGGGCACCCTGCAGGTGATCTACGAATACCAGACCCTGATCGCCCGGCTCACCGGCATGGACGTCTCCAACGCGTCCGTCTACGACGGCGCCTCCGGCCTGGCGGAAGCGGTGCTCATGAGCCTGCGCGCCAACCGCAAATCGAAAAGCCGCAAGGTGCTGGTGCCCGACGCGCTCAACCCGCGCTACCGCAGCGCCTGCGAAGCCATCGTCAGCAACCAGGACGTGGAGCTGGTGTCCGTGCCGTTCTGCACCGACGCCGGCCAGACCCTGGTCGACAGCCTCGGCCCGTTTCAAGGCGACGACTACGCCGCCCTGGTGATCAGCCAGCCCAACTACTTCGGCAGCCTGGAAGACGTGGACGCCCTCACCGACTGGGCCCACGCCAACGGCATGCTGGTGATCGCCGTCACCAACCCGACGTCGCTGGCGATTTTGACTCCGCCCGGGGAATGGGGCGAGCAGGGCGCCGATGTGGTCGTGGGCGAAGGTCAGCCCCTGGGCGTGCCGCTCAGCTCCGGCGGCCCCTACTTCGGCTTCATGGCCTGCAAGAAAAAACACGTCCGCCAGATGCCCGGCCGCATCATCGGCCGCACCGTGGACATGGAAGGCAAGCAGGGCTTCACCCTCACCCTGCAAGCCCGCGAGCAGCACATCCGCCGCTCCAAGGCCACCAGTAACATCTGCACCAACCAGGGCCTGGCCATGACCGCCGCCACCATCTACGTCTCCCTGCTGGGCCCGGTCGGCCTCGCCAGCGTCGCCGGCCACTGCCACGCCAACACCCAGAAACTGGCGGACAAACTCTGCGCCCTCGACGGCGTCGAGCGCGCCTTCAGCGCCCCGGTGTTCCACGAAGTGGCCCTCACGCTGCCCCAGGACGCCGACACCGTGCTCGCCCGCCTGGCGGAAAAAGACATCCTCGGCGGCCTCAGCCTCGCCAAGGATTACTCGATGAAGAACGCGATTCTGGTGAACAGCACCGAAGTCCATACGGAAGGGGACCTGGACCTCTTCGCGCAGGCCGTTAAGGAGGTTCTGGCATGAGCAACGAAACCACGCTGATCTTCCAACACTCCCGTCCCGGCCGCAGCGCCACCGCGCAAGCGCCCAAGCCCGTGAGTGAGGACCAACTGTCCGCGATCCCCGCCAGCCTGCGCCGCAAAAACAAACCCGGCCTGCCGGAAGTGGGCGAGCTGGAAGTGGTGCGCCACTACACCAACCTGTCGACCAAGAACTTCGCCATCGACAAGCAGTTCTACCCGCTCGGCTCCTGCACCATGAAATACAACCCGCGCGGCGCCAACCGCGCGGCCATGCTGCCCGGCTTCCTCAACCGGCACCCCCTCGCCCCGGCCAGCCACAGCCAGGGCTACCTGGCCTGTATGTACGAGCTGCAGAACTTCCTCAAGGAAGTCACCGGCATGAAAGGCGTCTCGCTCGCCCCCATGGCCGGCGCCCAGGGTGAATTCGCCGGCGTCGCCATGATCCGCGCCTACCACGAAGCCCGCGGCGACGACGCCCGCACCGAAATCCTGATCCCCGAAGCCGCCCACGGCACCAACCCGGCCACCGCCGTCATGTGCGGCTACAAGGTCCGCGAAGTGCCTGTCGGCAAGGACGGCGACGTGGACCTGGAGGCCCTCAAAGAAGCCTGCGGCCCGCAAACCGCCGGCCTGATGATGACCAACCCGTCCACCTGCGGCGTCTTCGAGCGGCAAATCGAAGCCATCTCCAAAGCCGTCCACGACGCCGGCGGCCTGCTCTACTACGACGGCGCCAACCTCAACGCCATCCTCGGCAAGGTGCGCCCCGGCGACATGGGCTTCGACGTCATCCACATGAACCTGCACAAAACCTTCGCCACCCCCCACGGCGGCGGCGGCCCCGGCGCCGGCCCGGT
>FUFK010069023.1_pt1 | contig 59367 bp, 78 predicted proteins | sample 1021851 | NCBI WGS metagenome assembly FUFK01 (sample SAMEA51879418, study PRJEB19060) | metagenome
ATGGGGTCTGCAATATTTTCTATTAATACAGATTTATATCCTCTTTATTGGGATAGTGCTAATTATACATTTCCGGGAAGTAGACAAAGAGCTTGTTCTGATAGACTTAAAACTGATTTAGGCAGTCCTGTTAAGTTTACTTATAGTGGAACTATTGATGGAAATAATTTTGCACTATCAGGAGATGGCAGCAGTGCTTCAGGTACAGTATCAGGAGGTTCTGCAACAGGTATTACAACATCAGTTGTTGCTAATAGTTCATATGAATTTTTCTTTACAAATACTTCTCATGTTTTAAAATTTTATAAAGATGCTAGAACTTCTAATAATCAAGACATATCTAAATGGTTTTGGACTCATAGACCNACTTCATCAAATGGTTTGAATAATTTAAATAGAGGAGGTGCTAGTTCAAGTGAGTTTGGTACTACATATACAATGACAAGTGTAACTTTACCTAATGCAGGAACTTACACAGAAGGAAAAGCATTTGCAGTTAATAATGGTAATGATACAGATATTAGTTTTACAGGTGTAAGTACAACTGCAATTGTAACTGCAAGCTCACTTACAACTGTTACTAATTTAAATAGTACAGATGAAGATTGGAGTTTTACAGGTACAAGGTCAGCATTAAATGCAGATGGTAACCCTCTTGGAGCAGACCCTGCATTTAGTGGAACAGGTGTAACAAATAATGCATCAGGAGTACCAACTGGAGGTATTGATGTTTCAAACTATACAGGTAAATATTCAAGGACTCAGTAATGGCATCTACAGATTCAAAATTAACTAAGCTAGAATTTTTACCCGGATTTCATAAAGAGTCTACAAGCTATGGAGAAGAAGGTAAATGGTTTGAAGGCAATAGGGTAAGATTTAGGCAAGGCAAACCTGAAAATTTAAGAGGTTATAAAAAACATAATAGCAGTAGTTTTACAGGAACTCCTAGAGATATTCTTGCATGGACAGATTTTGATTCAAGAAAACATATTATAATAGGAACAAATAAAGAAGTTATTGTAGAAAAAGACCAACAATTTTATGATGTAACTCCTATTGTAACTGTTGTTCAAGATAGTAATATATTTTCTACAACTCAAGGTTCTAAGGAAGTAGGGGTAAGTATTACTAATCATGGAAGAAAAGCAGGTGACAGAATAATTGTAGAAGGTGCAGCTTCTATAGGTGGTAATATTAATTTAGTAGGTACAACTTCTTTAGGCACAGGAATTTATGCAGTTGCAAGTGTAGCAGATTTAAATTCTTTTAAAATAAATGCAGTAACTGTTGCAGCAGAAACATCTGCAGAAGCAGGGGGTACTACAGTTTCTGTTGCCTTTTTATTAGGTAATGAATTAACAGATGCTATTCAGGGTTTAGGATATGGTGCAGGTGTTTATAATGCAGGAACTACAACAACAAATATAAGAGCATGGAATCAACCTTCATCTGTTTCTAATATTACATTTAGAAGTAATCAATGGTCTTTTGATAACTATGAAGAATATGTATTGGCAGTAAGAAGAGGTGGTAGAATATATGCATTTCAACAGGATGTATCAATTACACCTGAAAGAATGAAACCTGTTACAAGTGCTACAGATGTAGTTAATGCTCCTATTGTTACTGCAACTAATGCACCACAAAAGTCTAACTTTATACTTGTATCTCCTAATGATGGTCATGTTATATGTTTTGGAACTAATTCTATTTCAGGAGTTTTTGACCCCTTATTAGTTCGTTGGTCTACTCAAGAAGATTTTTCTAATTGGTCAGTAGCAAGTAATACTACATCAAGAGAAAATCCTCTTGCAGATGGTACTGAAATAATAGGTGCAGTAAGGTCAAGAGGAGAAATATTAATATGGACAGATAACTCTTTACATAATATGGTTTTTACAGGTGACAGTTCAACTGTATTTAGATTTACTCAGTTAGGTACTAGGTGTGGTTTAATTGCTCCTCATGCAGCCATTGACTATGATGGTATATCTTATTGGATGGGTGATAATAATTTTTATGCTTATGATGGTCGAGTAAGAAATTTACCTTGCACTATAAGAAGACATTTATTTGGTGATTTTAATAATACAAATAAAGATAAAGTATATGCAGGAATTAATTCAGAGTTTAAAGAAATCATATGGTTATATCCTAAAGCTAATTCTACAGAGCCTAATGCTTATGTAATTTATAATACAGAAGAAAGAACATGGGTATTTGGAGATACCTTTTATACTACATTTAAAGATAGAACAGTATTTCCTAATACTCTTGCAACAGGTAAAAGAACTGATGTTGCTTCTGTAACAGATGCAAATCATTTTTTATTTGATAATGAGCCTGAAGGATTTTATACAGATGGTGAAGGAAATCATTTAAGTTCTTTTGTTAAGTCTGCTTTTTTTGATGTAGGTGATGGTGATGACATTATGTATATTAATAGAATTATACCTGACTATAAATTTGATAATAATCAAAATGTGAATATATTTGTAAACTTAAAAGAGTTTCCTAACTCTACAGAAGAAACTGTAAAAGGTCCTTTTGTAATTAATGGTGGTGTTAAAAAAGTAGATATGAGAGCAAGAGGAAGACAGGCATTTGTTAAAGTGTCAGGAACAAATGATGGGTCTTGGAGATGGGGTTCTGTAAGAATGGCATTACAAAATGATGGTAAAAGATAATGGCAACTTATCCACAGTTTACTGTATATAGAAATATAAAAGATATAAATGATATGTATGAAGAGATTGCAAGTTGGAGTAATAGACTGACTGCACTTCTTCAAACAAGAGATGACATAGAACTTATAAGACCTGCATCAACAGTTATTTCTGTTGTAACTGTAACTGAATTAGCTAGTCCTAATGCAGGGGATATTGCATTTTCTATTGGAGAAAGCAAGTTTAAAGGATATACAGGCAATGCATGGGTGGATTTTCATTAATGGATTATTTTAAATTTATAGCAGATAGTACTTTTGTAAGTAATGTAAACAAGGGAATTACACAAACAAATGACTATTTTGGAACAAAAACAATACAGGGTATGGCATTAAACACAGGAATGTTGTATAATAAAAGTAATAATAAAATCAGTAACTTTCAGTCAAACATGACGAAAGAACAATCTTATTACGCTATGCCTAATAGGATAGGGAGAACAAATGGCATACTTGACCAATAGAAATGCACCCATAAGTGGTTTAGCTAATCTTCTTGCAATGAGAGGAAGAAGAGGTGATACTGAATTAGTGCATATGTCTAAACCTGAAATTGACATGATGGAAAGAATGGGTAAGATGACAAGTAATCCTGCAACAGGTTTGCCTGAAGCATTTAGTTTAGAGGATGAAATGGAAGGTCTTGTTTCTTTAATGGAAATGCCAAATGCAAAAGATGCAATGAAAGATTTAATGGAGTATGGAAAAGAAAAGTTAAAAACTTTAACTATGAAAGATATAGAAAAAGAAATGCCTGCACCGCAGCAACAACAAATACCTATACAAAGACCTATGCCACAACCTCAACAGGGTGCAATGGCTAATTTACGTTCAGGTGGTTTGGCTACTTTTGGTCAACATATTCAAAGACAGTTGATGGAAAAGGCAAGAGAAGAAAGTGGTGGAGATATTGACCCATTCTTAGATGAGGTAGAAGGAATGGCAGAAGAAAGATTTGGTATAGAATTTAATGGTGGTATAGGTGGTGGACAACAGCCAAGACCAATGACACCAAATTTAGGACAACCAAGANCAATGCCTTATACTGATAATCCTTTTAAGGGTTTAAGACCTAACACTACACCTATTCATCCTAGTTTAGATGATAGGTTTCCTATAGGAATACAACCTTATCAACGTGGAATACCAACTGCAAATAGTCCTATGGCTAAATCAAATATTATATTTGGACTTGATGACCCCGGTAGAACACAAGAAATACAACAGAATATGAAGGATTCAGCAAAGATATTTAAAGAAGCTATAGATAAATTAAGGTCAGGTCAATCACAATATAAAGATGGTGGTATTATAGGATTAGCAGAAGGTATGAGACCTAAAGATTACTTTGAAGGTCAGGTGTATGATGACAGAGGTGATGGTATGTCTGATGATATAAACTTTAAAGTAGATGGAGACCCTGTAATTAAGGGTGCAAGACTAAGTGCAGATGAGTATGTAATGCCTGCAGACCTTGTTGCAATGTTAGGTAATGGGTCATCTGATGCAGGTGCAAAAAAATTAGATGCTTTTACAAAGGAAATGAGAATGAAAGCATTTGGTACAACAGAACAACAAAAACCAATTAACGCAATAAAAGAACTAAAGGATATGGTATAATGGGAACTTTTGATTCAGATGTAGAAAGAGAAAATCGTTACAATACACCCGAAGATTTTAAATCAGGATTAGCTGATATATTATCTGAAATGAAAAAGCTTTATGAAGCTAGAAAAGATGCAGGGTTTGTAGACTACGAAGGAGAAAGAATTGCAGACTTTACTCCTGAAGAAAAAGCAGCAATGACAGGTATTTCTAGTTTAGTAGGTGAAGGCAAAAAATATTTTGACCCTGCAACTGATTTAGCTAAAGGTCTTGCAGATAAGTTTACTACAGAAACTGCACAGGAATATATGAGTCCTTATCAACAGGCAGTAACTGATGTTGCAAAAAGAAAAGCAAGAGAAGACTTTGAAAAAACTATGCAAGACATAGGTTTAAAAAGTGCATTAGGTGGTGGTAGAAGAGGAACTGCAAGAGCAATTATAGAAGCAGAGGGTACACAAGACTTAGGTCAGAGACTTTCTGACTTGCAGGTTTTAGGTTCTCAAAAAGCTTTTGAAGATGCAAGGTCTGCATTTGAAAAACAAAAAGGTAGAGAAAGACAAGCAGGTAGTGCATTGGCAGCGTTAGGTTCTCAAGCACCTGCACAGGCATTAAAAGAGCTTACTGCTTTATCAGGAGTAGGAGAAGCTAAAAGAGATATGAACCAAACAGGACTTGACTTAGCATATAAAAACTTTATGGATAAGCAAGACTATCCTTATCAACTTTTGGATAGATACCAGTCTACTTTGTATGGTTATCCTTATCAATCGTTTGATACAGTTCAAGGATTTTCTAAGCCTAGTGGGTTTCAAAATTTAATGTCAGTTGTAAATGCAGGTAGGTCTTTATTTCCTTCATTTGGTTTTAAAGGTGGTGGACATATTGCCTTTAGGTCAAAAGGTGGATTATCAGGTTTAACTGCAAACTATGAAGAAGGAACAGGCAGTGGTACTGTTGGTGATATGTCATCATTAAAAGCTAATTTAACTTCTAACTTACTAGGTTCTTTAAACTTAGGTACAATGTCTGATAGTTTATCAAGATTACAAGAATTAAGAACTAAGATTGCAGAAGCTAAAGCTAAAAAAGTAGCAGAGCAGAATACTTTTATGGGTAGGCTTGGTACATTTGCTCAAGGTGTAGCAGAAGGATTTGACCCTACAAAACCTCAGACTATGGCAGGTTCTTTAGCAGCAGGTGCAAAGGCAGTTCAAGACAAAGTTCAAGACCCTGAGTTAGTTAAAGCAGAAGCAGAAGCAGAAGGAATAGAAGGCGAGATTAAAACTCAACAAGCAATGGCAGAAATAAGTAAAAATTATTTAAAGGCTATTGGAGAATTATCAAATGATATAGAGGGTGCAGATTTTAATAATATAGAAGATGCAGTATATAAAAGTTTTGGATTTACTTTAAGTGCAGATGGTAAGTTACAAGGTATAGGTGGTAAGCCTATAACTGAACAACAACAACTTGAAATATTAAAAAAACAAAAAACAGCTTTAGAAATTTTTAAAACTCAAGGTTATCAAGGAGTAGCAAATTTTTTAGCAGGTGGAAATAAAATTAAAAAAAGAACTCCTGGACCTGATACAATTGTAGGTAGTGAAAACATTAAAAAACAACTTGAAAAAGCTAAAGGTGGACAATAATTAAATGGCAGAAGATAGGTCAGAATCATTTGCGTTTAATCCTTTAAGAGTTATACCTGCAGCCATTGGAGAAGCAGGAAAGGATATAGCAGAGTTAGGTAGTGATGCCTTAGAGCTTATCTATGGTAAGAAAAGAACAGATATTATAGAAGGTAAGTTATCTGATGCTATAAATTTTATTGATGATAAATTAGATAAGACTAAAGTAGGAGAAGCTACTACAGAATTTTTAGGTAAAACTTTTTTTCCTAATGAAAAAGATTTATCTATTACAGAAGATATAGGAAAAGAAATAGGTTCATTTTTAGTTCCTTACACAGGAGCATTAAAGGTAATGAAAGGTTTAAAACCTTCATCAATAATAGGTAAGGCAACTAAATATGGTTCTGCAGGTGTTGTTGCAGAAGTTATTCAAAAAGATGAAGATGAACAATACTTAAAAGAAATGATGGACTTGTTTGGTTTAAAAGGTAAAAGTAAAGAAGTTGATGAATTAGTAACTAAACTAGATATAAATCCTGATGATACTGCATCAGAAAGATTATTAAAACAAACTATAGATAGCACAGGTGTTGCAGTTTCACTTGGTATACCTTTGACTCTTGCATTTGGTATTTTAAAACATGGTGGTGCAAAAGCAATAGGTAAAGTAAAAGCACTTAAAAAGGATAAGATAACTACACCTGTTACAAATACTGCAGATAATATAGCAAGTAATGTAGAAGTTGTTCAACAGTCTCCGGGTCAATTTTTACAAAGGGGTAAGATGTCTTCTGCAGTTGCAAAAATTAATACTAAACTTGGTAGAGTATTTAGGTCAAAAGCAGCAATGCCTGACCAAATATTTAAAGCATATATAAAAAAGAATAAGTATGCAGAAGGAAAAGAGTTACTAGTTAAGCAAGGTGCAAAGGATTTAGAGGAAGCAATTAAAAAAGAAACTAAAGGTTTAAATATTTCAGATAAAGAATTTATTAGAAATAATGTAAATAGAGTATTACAAGGTCAAAATGAGTTAGGTATTAATGCAGGTTTTCCATATCCATTATCTCAAGATTTAAAAAATATTATTCAAAGACTTAGAAAAAATATAGATATTCAAAGTACTAACTTAAAAAATATTCTAAACTTATCTGATAAAAATAAATTAGGAATTGCCATAGATAAAAATTTAAACTCATACATAACTAAGAGTTATGAGTTTTATACTAATCCTGCTTGGGCAAAAAAACTACAAGATGGATTACGAGGTAATTTAAATGATGCAGATACTATAGACAGAATAAATGATATGAGAGATTATCTAAAAGAACTTAATCCTTCACTAACAAGTTCTCAGGTTGATGGTGTTTTAGATAAATTTATTGATGGAGTTACTAAAAAAACTTCAGGCTCATATGATATTCTTTCAGGTATAATGGGATTTAGTGCAGGTGGTAAACCTATAAAAATATTTAAACCAAGAAAAGAATTAGATGATAGATTAATTAATTTTTTAGGAGAAGTAAAAGACCCTTATAGAAACTATATAGAAACTATGCGTAACTTAAATAAGGGTATAGCTAAAGCACAATATTTTAAAGAGGTAAAACAATATGCAGATGCACATTTAGGACAAAATATAAAACTAGGTGGTTTGTTTGAGTTTCTTCCTACTGCAACTGGAAAAATATTAAAAGAAAATCAGATAGGTGTAAACAATAGTATAGGGGATATTGTTTCAAAAGAAATGGGTCAATTAGGAGGTGATGGAAAAGCCTTTGGATTAAATAAATATATGACTACAGATATGCTAACTGAAATGATTGAAAAGGGTATTGATGTATGGGATACTAATATGCCTATTGGAAGTGGTTTTGCAAATGCTTTTAAAAGAATAGTACAAAGAAGTGCAGGTGTTACTCAGGCAGCAGAAACTGTATTTGACCACACTGCACACTTGATAAATTTATATGGTATGTTTCAAACACTTGCATTTAATGGTAATATTTTTAGAGGTAAAGAGTTTGCTAAATCAGCTAAAACTATATATCAAAAAGCTTTTTTAAAGAAAGACCCTGAAGCATTAAAGTTTTTTGCAAAGGCAAAAGAAAAAGGTGTTGTTGACTCTAGTGTTAATGCAGAAATGGTAAGAAAAAATCTTGACGTATTTGATGAAGATTTAATAAACAGAGGTCCTTTAAGAGGTGTGAAAGGTGCAGCAAGAAAGACAGGCAAAGGTTTAAAAAAAGTTTTCGTAAATGCACCTCAATCAATTTATGGTTTGACTGATGACTTTGGCAAGTTAACTGCACTACAAGCAGAAATGAAATCATATAAGAAGGCACTTAACTTAACTGATGATGAAGCATTTGATTATGCAGCAGAGATTGTAAGAAATACAATGCCTTCATATACCACTGCAATACCTGCAGTTAGAAAGTTAGCACAGTTTCCTTTATTTGGAACTTATGCTACATTTCCTGCAGAGATACTAAGAACTAATTTTAATACTATTAAATATGCACTTAAAGATATACTTAATAGGCAAGGTAATAATCAATTAAGACTGATAGGATTAAGAAGATTATCAGGAGCAGCAGCAACTTCAGGTGGTGTTTACTTTGCTTTTAACAGAAATAATGAGGATGAATATACAGGTATGGGTGTGACTAAGGAAAGTCAAAAAGGTATTAATCAATTGGTTTCTGATTGGCAAAAAAATAGTTATAAAAGTTTTACTTCTCCTATATATGAAGGACAGAATGGAGAAATTTTTACTTCATTTGTAGACTCAGGTTCTTTAGATGCAAATCAGTATACAAAAAATATTGTTCAGGCAGTTCTTGGTAGAGTTTTAGCAGGTGATGAAGTTACTGAAACTGAATTAGAAGATATGTATGTGGATGCTTTTAGAGAAATGTATAGTCCTTTTATTTCAGAAAAGTTTTTATTTGGTGCAGCTTTAAATTTATATAGGGGTCGTGATGATAAAGGAAGAGAGCTTACTCCTGTGCAAGGATTAGAAAATCTAGCAAAAGTTTTTATTCCGGGAACTGTAAAAAGTGGACTTAGAATATGGGAAGCTTATGAAGCAGAAGAAAAAGCAAAGGATGATGGTTTACCTATGGCATCAAATAAAAGAGGTTATCCTATAAAACTTAGTGACGAATATCTTCATGCAGGTTTAGGTATAAGAAATAATAATATGAATGTTTCAAAATCAGTGGGAACTTTTATATATAATGAAAATCAAAAATTAAAAAAACCTGCAAAAGAATTTACAAACTATTTAAGAGGTTATGATTCTAAAGTGTATACACAAGAGGATATAAATAATATCGTAGAAAAATATATAGATTCTCAAATAGAAAAGAAAAGATTAATGAGAAGATTTTCTGATAAATTAAACACAATTAAAAATATTAAGTATTATAAAAAAGAAGGCAATAATGTTTTTAAAAAGACATTTGGTATAGATAAAATAATAGAAGCTAATACAGGAATGGGCAGAAAAAAAATAGATAATTCTATATTATATGCATTGCAAGATGGTGAAGATGGTAAAGGATTTTTTATGCCTGATGATGTATTAAATGTTTCTAATATAATGACAATACTTAAAGATAAAAAGTTTCCACCTGAACTTATAGATGCGTTAGGTGAGGTTTATGGACAATTAATAGGAACGAGGTTGAGAAAATGAGTGATGAAATATATGATGGTGTAGATGGCGAAGACGTAGCCAATCTATACGAAGAACTATATACTTTAGCAACAGACTATGCTAATGCTAAAAGTACAGAGCAGGCAAAGTTTAAAAAGAAATATCCAAAGAAGTATGGAACTATTCGTAGACTTCTTGTAAATGAAATACACAGTTCTAACAAAGCAGAAGGTGGTATTGTAGGATTGTTTAATGGTGGACAGGTAGATGACTTTGGAGATTATTCTAGTGTTGGAGATGATGCTCCAAGTGTAGATTCAGGAAGTGACAGTGATAGTGGTAGTGATGATAATGATTATTTTACTGAAGAAGAAGATAGTGCTAGGGGTGGTGATTATACTACAGATGATAGTGGTAAATTTACAGGATATGGCGAAAGCTATGGTGAATCTATTCAAGATTCAATAGATAAAAATCCTCAATTAAAAGGTTATTTAGGAAAGCAAATAAAAAATTTAGTAGATAAAGGTAAGGTTAGAGATTTTGAATTTGATAAAGATGGAAGAATTACAGGGGTGTATAGTTCTGCACCGCAGCTTCCGGGAATTTTTGGTGGACTAGCATCTTTGTTAGGATTAAGTGGTGGCAAAGTTTATACAGGTTATGGTGCAGGTTCAAGAATACCTGATAGTGGAGACTCAGGAGAAGAACCTTCTAAGATGATAAGAAAAATTGTAGAAGAGAAAAAGAAAACTGAAAGTCCATTAACTGAAGAAGAGTTAGACTATTATGTGTATGGACTAGGTAGCAAAAGTAAACCTATGAAAACTCTTTCAGATGTCAATGAATTTATAAGTGGACTGTATAGTGATACTGCAAGTCCTGTAGGTTCTAAGTTAAGTGATAACAAAAGATACTTAACATTACCTAATGGAAAAGTTATTGATTTAAAAACAGGTAAGCAATTAGAATCAGTAGATGGATTAGAATTATTTATGGGTGGAAGAATATGAAATACAATATAACAGAACTACTAGACCAACTTGTTGAGCATGAGGGATTGGAACTTATGCCTTATGAAGATTCTTTGGGAATAGAGACTATAGGCATAGGTCGTAACTTAAAAGATAGAGGTGTATCTGAAGAAGAACTAGGTCATATGGGCAAAGATATAACTAGCTTGTATGAATGGGGTTTAACAAAGGAACAGGCTTACTACTTAGCAGAGAATGATATTAAGATAGTTGAGAAGGAAGTTTGTGAAAAGCACCCTTGTGTGATAGAATTAGACGAAGTTAGACAAAGAATAATTATTGACATGGCATTTAATATGGGTGTGCCACGACTAGGCAAATTTAAAAAGATGTGGAAAGCTATAGATAATAAAGACTTCCCTTCTGCAAAAATTGAAATGTTAGATTCTCGTTGGGCGAAACAGGTAGGTAACAGGGCAGTGCGACTTTCCAATGCAATGGAGACAGGAGAGTGGGTGTAATATGTGGGGTGCAATAATTAGTGGAGTAACAAGTCTTGCTTCTTCTTATATGGATAATAGGAAGGTAAAGGCACAACATAAGTCTAAGATAGAGCAGGCAAGATTAAATGCAGAAATTAATAGAATTGAAAAGGCAGCACAGTCAGACCAAGACTATGACATTGAAGCCTTACGACAAACAAGATATAGCTGGAAAGATGAGTATGTACTTGTCATCCTTACCCTACCTTTCATCGGGAGCTTCATCCCTAATATACAAGATTATGTTCTCAAAGGATGGGAATACATAAACAAAGCACCTGATTGGTATCAGTGGAGTTTTATGGGAGCAGTCGCAGCTTCATTGGGTATCAGATGGGCCTTCAAGTTCTTCAGTGGTAAGAAGTAATTCTTCATCTTCATCTTCTAGTTCATCAGGGAATGCTCTCTGAAGTAACTCTAAACATTTTTCTAATCCAAGAACTTCCATACATTTTATAATATCTTCCTCAAGAGATTCAGTTGTAATCTCATCTACATCAATATTATTTCCTCTTATTCTTGATAAAAGTTCCAGAGCCTTGAGAGCAGATGTAGTCTGTCCTTGTGTACGAGCTACATTATATTGATTTTCTATCTCATCTACAACGTCTATATTAGTTGTAAGACTGGAAGATAGTTCATCTATTCTGTCCTTTATGTCTTGTTGTTTAAGTAGTCTACCACCTTGATTGTGAGCAGAGACTTCACTATATCCTGCATCTTTAGCAGCTCTTGTAGCATTTCTATGCANGACATAGTTCTGACAAAACTTTTCATGCTTTTCTTTAAGCAGCATTCCATATCTCTTTACTTGCACCTGTAGCGTGAAGTATATCTAGGTAATGTTTTTCTTTTGCTCTTAAAGTATTTTTAAATACTTCTGATACAAGTGTATTAGTTCCATTTATATTAATAGACATATCAACTTCTTTATTATCAAATAACTTTTCACAATCTTGTGCCATTGCAAGAAGCTCACCTGTAGTCCAAAAGTACTCACCATTTGTTTCTACTTTAAAGTATTTAGGTTTACCATTTGATATTTCTTTTTCCATTTTCTTTGTTACTTTTGGAATGGAGCAGTCAAAACCAAACAATTCAAACTTTCTAAATCCTAAAATATGAGCAAGTGAAATTGTTCTCATGGCAGCACAAGTACCACCTGATACTAATGTTTCTCCTTCATCTATACCTGTATTTTTTAAAAGTTGAACTTTATCTTTTACAGTATGGTCTCTAAGAGCTTCTGAGTATGCAGACCAACCTTTTATATTTTTAGTTTTCTTCATTAGATATTTAGTAACAGAAGGGTCAGTCATTGAAGCTATAAGAAATAAAGTTTTTTCGTCTACCTTTTTAAATAAGTCTTTTCTTTTAACACCATGAGTACTTATACCTGTGATAGGTCTTGGGTCAAGTATTACACACATAAAAGGTTGGATGCCATGTTCTAATAGTTTAGGATAACTATGTTTAACACAGAATACTTTACAATTATCTTTGTTGTAATCCTTATAGGTATCTATCATATCTTTTAATTTACTAAAGTCTGTACTTTCACCACCTGAAACAATGATAGCAGTTTCATTGTTAACCTTACTATGCTTTAACCAATCAAAATCTTTTATAAGTTTTTTATTTTCTTTTATATTGGTAAAGATTTCTTCTTTAGGTCTTGAATCTTTTGGTGTAACCACAATAGGCATACGAGTAATATGGTCAGGTAGTTTTTCAATTCCCTTTTTATTTGCTACAAAAGCAAGATGAGTTCTACCACCACCTAATACTTTGTCATTAGAAGGAAGTACAACCTTACCATAAGCTTCTATTTCTTTTATAAGTTTATTAACTCCCATGTTTTTTTCTAAGGGTTGATTGCCTTCATTATCTTTTGAAAAGAAATCATCAAAGACTAGTATAGGAACTTTTTTAAGGTTCTCATAATCAGACTTTACAGTTTCATAAGAATGTCCACCATCTATAAATGCAAAGTCTACCTTTGGTGCAGACTTACACTTCTTGAGTGTTTCTTTTGTATCTCCTTTGTGTAGTTTAAATGTAAATGTTTTACCTTTCTCTTTCATCTTTTCTGCAAACTGATTTAATCTATTTTCAACTAACTCTTTTGTATGATGTTGTTTTGTGTTCATCTCATAGTCATCAGTTAGTTCATTGGCTTCTTCAAATAAATCAAAACCTAAATAGTGAAACTTATCCCTATGTTCAAAGGATGCAAGTGCCATTTCTATTGCACGACCACCATTCCAAGTACCTGTTTCAACAACACTCTTAGGTTTATAATGTCTTATTATATCTGCAAGTTGTTTATATCTAGGAAGTTTTATATCAGGTGCAAGAGTTCCTTTTGTTTTATTTTTTAGGTTACCTTTATAGTGTATAAAATATTCAGAGAGGGGTGACTGCATGAAGGCAGTTAATCCTTTGCAGTTTTCAGAAAGATTATTTACAATCATTCCATGTGCTTTATAAATGTTAAGTAATCTTTCAAAGATAAAACCATCATGCCATTCTCTGTATGCAATAGTTTCACCTAATGTGTAACAACCTCTTAGGTCTGCAAGTATAGAGCAGGCATCATGATATAAAAGATTAAATGCCATAAAACTTGTTTCACTATAGTCAACATCTTTTCTTCCAAGATGTACGAGACTTGCCTTATCAGGTAGCCATTTATCAAATGCTTCCTTGTCTAATCTTTTCTTAGTTAATGTATCTGCATCAAGCCATATTAGCCAATCGCTTTTATCAGGCTTTCCTTCCATCATTTCAAATGCTCTCTCAGTTAGTGCATATACTTTATGACACCACTTAATTGCATCAAGTCTCCAATTGTATGGTAAGTTACCACCTTCTGTACCATCATGAACTTTCATTCGTTCACGATATTGCTCCATTTCTTTTACATCATTAAGATGTATATATACAATGCTAGAAGAAACAGGGTGGTCAACCTTTTTAATATCGAAGTCATGGTAGTAAGCATAGAGCTTAAAATGTTTTGGATTCCATTTGTCTGCGACACTTTGTAGCATTTCTTTTGCATAAGTTTTAAATCCTTCTTCACTGAATGAGGTTACAAATGTATACATATTAATATTCCTTTGGTAATAGTCTTGAGTTATAATCGTTTCTTAAAGTATTCCACTCACCTGTATAGCTTCCATCAATTGTTCTTTTAGGTGTCCATCCATCAAACCAAGGTCCTCCTGTTGTAAAGTGTACAACGCAAGGATTTATTGATTCATCTGTCCAACCATCTAAGAAGTTCCATTTAGGATGTATAGAACCTATCTCATGTTCTTCTAGCCAACTAAAGTTATGAAGCCACCTACCTGATTTAGTATTGACATCATCTACAGTTAGATTATCATGAGCAGGGTGTTCACAATTCCATAGTATAAAACTTGACCAATTTTTTCTATTATAGTTTTCTTGTTTTTGATTATCCATTTTCTTAGTATCTTTTGGATTGTAATCATGCTTTACAACAGACACTGCATACTCTTCATACTGTCCATACTCATCAAAGATTTCTGATATATCTGCTCTTACAAACATATCACAATCCATAAAGAGTGCAAGTCCTCTATGAAGATTAATAAAGGGAACTAGGAATCTTGTAAAAGTAAACTCACTACTAAAGGGTCTTTTATCAGACGAGTCTCTCTTCTGACCTTCTTCGTCAATATAGTAAGCTCTTCTATAAAGACCTGACCTACGTAAGGATGTTTGTTCTAAAGGTATTATATCATACTTATGATTAAACCTTTCAATAGAATACTTTAATACCTCAAAAGCAATATGTTCTTTTGGGTCATACCCTACATATATGGTAGGTCTTTTATAAGTAAACATACTAGAACTTAAAGAACTGGTCTATCAAAGTAAAAGGATTTGGAGCTACAGTATTTGCTCCATACTTTTCTTTTGCAATCTTTCTATACTTATTATATTTTTGAGTTGCAATTTCAGACGCTGCTTCAAACTCTTTCCATGCTTGCTTTAAGTCACCATACTTGAGTTCTTCAACCTCTTTTTTCTTTTCTTTGATTTCTTCTTCAAGCTTTTTAATTTTTTCATCAGACATAAAATACTCCTTCCTTTTGGAATTGTACAAAATTTTGACAGAAATGTCAAGGATTATTTAGTAATGATATGTATTAGTATCACCTAGTCTGATTTCTTCACCACATTCTACCTGATATACTTCAGTGCTAACACGAAAGTCAGGTCTCTTAGGTTCTTTAGGTGTAAGGGAATTGTCATATACTCTCATTCTATTATTAGGATAGAGAGCATACTGACCATTGGTAAGTTCTATTAAGTTAAATGATTTATGTTCATCAGGTTTTTCACTTGTACTATAATCAACAGTATCTACATCTTCATGATAGTTATCTAGTGTACAAATATAAGTGCCATTCATAGTGCCACTATTCTTTGTTATTATTTCATAGTTCATACTTGCTATAAATTGTTTGTGAATAGACACAATACCATAATCCATACAGTTCCAAAACTGTAACTCATGTAGAGGTAAATCTATTTCAGGTATCTTTGGTTCAGATAAAAAGGCAGAGATAGGAAGCTTGTCAAACAATGCTCCATACTGAGGTAGGTAAGTTTCAAAGTAGAATGCTCTACCTGCAATAGATTTTGCACAAACCCATACACCTTCTACAAATTCACCATGACCATCTTCTAAATCTCTAAGATATTCTTTTCTTACCCATACCTTTTCTGCAGGTAAATTAGTTATCAGTGTTGGCATTTTTTCTAAAAACCTTTCTTCCTCTAAAGAAAACAATTGAGTTGATTACTGTATTAATTGTGATGGCAATGAGTAACCACCACTGCCACCAATCAAGTTCATTTCCTATCATTGAATGTCTACAACCTCACATACTCCTGCAGTACAGGCTAACTCTTTACTTCCTTTTGTTGTATCTTCTTTCTCATACTCTCTAAGCTTCTGCCAATCAATAGACTTTGGCATCTTCTTCATGAACTCCTTATACTCAGATTCAGTTATGTCCTGATAAGGTGCTTGCTCATAAGTATGTTCACTAAAAGGTAAGAAGGAAATACCTGATACTTCATCAAAGTTTTCATATACCCAAGCACCTACTTCCATCCACTCATTTTCTTTGACAGATACTGTAATGGAAGGTTTGTGTTCACACCAATGTCTCTGATAGGTCAACCAAAAGTTTAATTGTTGTATGGCAGTCATCTCAGTTCTTGTAACTGCACCCTTTGGTGACTTGGTAGGAAAGCTAAATACAGTTGTTGTATCAGGCTTACTGAAGTCAGGTTCTGCAGGAATGCCTGCATCCTTCATGAACTGTGTGATTGGGTCTGTGTTACCACCTCTAACAGTTCTAATATAATAGTCATTATGTCTTGCATGAATACCAGAAGCACTGTCAACTAATTGACTAACTGTACCTGAAGGTTTTACACAAGTGATTGCAGTTGATTGAGGTATGCCTAACATTTCTGCATACTTNTTATTTGTATCAATAGCAACCTGTTTGAGTTGACCAAGAACATCTTCTAGTTCTAAAGACTCATGACTGAGTAAAGGTGAATCCATTATACCTGTCAAAGATACTCCTAATAATCTTTCTTCTTCTGTATTATCTTTCCAAATCTTTCTAAGATATTTAAAGTTAGTAAGAGTTGATTGTAGAGTTCCAAGTATAGTAGCAACCTCTACCTTTTCTTTTAGAGTTCCAAGAGTATCAGTTTCTCTTGCAACAACTTCTGTAAGATTACAGAACTGATAAGGTCTTAGAATAATTTCACTACAAGGATTACATCCAAACTCATGCTCATGGTTTCTTCTACCATTCTCTTGAACCTTTGCAATTGCAGACTTACGATTAAAGATACCTCTCTCACCTGAGTGTGATTCATATAAGGCTAACCACTCCCTCATAAATGTACCCATAGTAGGTTTACCTTTGTAAGCAACTGAGTTATTTGCTAATGCTCTTTGCCCTTCATCATTCCACCATTGACCTGACTTAGCGTGTCTCATTTGGTCATCATTTAAATTGGATAAGGATATAAGAGCAGAACGTCTAACACCACCTACAACTACAACCTCTCCTATCTTACACATAAGGTCATGACACTCAATAGGAAAAAGCTTTCTTCCTTTTGCTCCTTTAAATACCTTTATACAAAAGTTATATAAATCTACTAAAGGTTGAGGACCACTTGCTCTACCACCCATTGTCTTTAGCTTTGCACCTGCAGGTCTTACCTCTGATGTATCTAGTGTAGGTATCTGTCCTACATAAAGCATTGCAATCAATTCACGTAATGCTCTTGCCCATCCGGGTCTACTGTCTGCAACCTTAATAACAGTTGTGCTATTCTCAAAGTGTTCATTAACTGTAGGTAGTTTATTTACATTATCTCTTTCAACTGAAAACCCTACACCTGTGCCACACATAAGAATATACATACACTCATCAAATGCTCTAGGTGAATCCACAGGAATGTAACTACAATTATAGCTTGTAACATTACAAGTTTTTAAGGCAGGACCTGCAGTCATTAATGCTCTCATAGAAGGCATAACTTGAAGTCCTATTATTTTATCTTCTAAGTTCATTCTTAGTTTATCAGTCATTACAGTAGGATGTAACTCCTGCATATAATCAAAGTATCTTGAAACAGTTTCTGTCCAAGTCTCTCTTCTTTGGTCTTCATCTCTCCATCTCGCATAACGAGAAAGAGCAATAAAATTTTGATAGTCTGTTGGTAATAAATTATTTGTCATATTAATGTCCTAACACTGCGTTGATTCGTTTTCTTACATATTCTATTTCACCTGACTTTAAAACTTTAAAAGCAAACTCTTTCATATAGGCAGGGTCTACGTTTGCATAGTCACATACAGTTCTAAAATCCTGTGCAGTTACCCCTACTGAAGCAAAGAACCATGCAACTGCTCTGTCTCTTTCTACAATAGAAGAATCAGGTTCTCCTTCATACTTAGGTTTTGTTGCATCTAACAATGCCTGTAATAATACACATAAAAACATTGTTTGTTCAGACGTAGTTCTCTCTCTAAATATATTTTCTTCTAGTGTAAAAGTTGCTTTTTGTTCCATTAGTTTCTAGCCAATCTTCAGGGATACCATCTCCTAATTTACAATATTTAAATCCATGTTTGTCGCACCATCCTGCATAAGTCATCTTTCCATTCTTATACAGTTTTCTATTTGGATTGTCAAATACAAATCTTATATCGTATTGAGGATGTTGTTCCTTGACAAAGAGATGTTTCTTTCTGTCATCTAAAACAAACCTTCCCTTAACCTCAAGGATGATTCCATTCTCAAGGATAAAGTCAGGTATATATCTTTTTGATTCTTCCCACTTGTAACTGAGTGTGAGATTTTCGTATTTAAATAATACTTTATTCTCTCTTAATATACAAGAGCAATTGTACTCAGAATTAGATTTATATCTATGTGTATACGTTTTACGCATCTCTAATTTCTTTTACATCAGGTGTCTTGGAAACATGAGTTAAGTATCTCATACCTGTAGAGTATTGAAATTTTCTTAAACCATATCCACCATTTGCATCTGCCCAACACATATCTTTGTAACCACAGAATACACAACCAATAGAAAGTTTCATATTGCCTGACTTGCCATCAGGTTCTGCAGGGTAACACTTATCAGGTATATTCTTAGATGTAACAACCTTTTTCAAGTGGTTTACTCTGTCTGTAGCATTTATCATATGTATGCTTTTAATAGGCATGAGAACAATTTCTCCAGAGGATTTATCTATTGCAAGGAATGCTGCTTCATTATCTCCTGCACTCTCTGCATAAGCACTTATCTGAGAGATATATCCAAAGGGGTCATTGGTAAAGAGAGAACCATCCTTAAACTTTTTCATGCCATAGGAAGATGCACTCTTAATATCTACAAGTGTACCATCTATCCTACAATCTTTATGACCTTTAACACCATTAATTTCTTCCATCTTCTGCTCTTCAGAAACTCTATGTCCTGAAGCTTGAGCAAGAAATATAAGTAGTGACTCAAGTATTTCTCCATACAAAAACTTTATCTTAGTTTTTCCATCTACTTTAAAAGGCTTGTTAGGTACGTTAATATCATACCATAACTGCCTGTCAGGTCTTCCTATTTGAGAAAGTCTAAGAGTAGTCATATCTTCTCTAGTTTCAAAAAGAAACTTATTTAAAGTAGCGATAATATTCTTTACAAAGTCTTCCATAAATCCTCTATCAGTAATAGATTTATCCAAGCCTTTTTCTATAGTAGAATATATATCTTCTACTATCGTATCTATTTTTTTAGACATGATAACTCCTTATATCGTCTAGCACCCACACAACCCACCCATTTCGAGATTAACTCTAAAACTTTAGCTAGACTTATTATTTAGAATGGGATTTCATCAGCTTTTTCTGATGACTTGTACCCATCAGGGATGACATCAAAGTCTTCTCCTTCTGAGTACTCAACAAGATTGGTAACTTGAACTGCCTGTAAATCAGAACCTTTACCTTTCTTGCCTGCGTATTCCCAATCATACACCTTGAAGAGTACGTTAACATCAGAGCCATTACCAACTAATGTACCTCTAATGTCTCTCTTCTCAGAGTCCTTTAACATAGGTGGAGAGTTTTCATTACCACTTTTATTCTTTACCTTTCTTTTGATGGTAACGAAATCACCTCTGTCATCTGACTTATTCTTAACTGTAAGACCTAAGTCGATTGCTTCTTTCTTACCTTTAGAATCCAAAGCCAAATCAATTGACCATACAGGTTCAAATGTAGTATTTGGATTTGAAATTGCTGCCCAATAGGCTTTACCACTTAATACTGGCATAGTTTTTACTCCTTATTTTATAGTGCAATCTTAGTTGCTGTTATTGTTAAGACGAATATATCATATAAAAGATAGTATGTAAACCCCTTTAATGAGTTTCATACCAATTTTTTCCTATTTTATATTCACTATCTAGTGGACAATGAATACTCAGTTCTTTTTGAGTAAGCTTCATGGCTTGTTTAGTTATCTCCCCAAACCTTTCTGCTTGGTCTCTACGAACTTCAAATTGATATTCGTCATGGATAGATGCAACAAGCTTATAGTCGTATGCCTGTTGCACCTTATAGGTTATTTGACGTAGCCATTCTTTACAAATGATAGCTCCTGCTCCTTGAAGAAGCAAGTTCATAGATGCATGGTACTGTCGAACTTTGAGCAGTCTGCCATCTAGTCCTCTTACGAATCCTGTCTTTGCCACCCTATCAACTTTATCACGCAAAGCTTTTAGTGCAGGCATATTCTTCATAAACTGACTGATAACTCTCTGCCCTTCTTTCTTGCCACCACCTACAATACTACCAATCTTTTCTGCACCTGCTCCATAGATTAAAGCATAGATAAAAGTCTTTGCTTGGTCTCTAGTCTTCAGACCTGCAGCCTTCTGATTGGCAGTATGTATGTCACCATCTACAACTTCATTTGTAAATTTTTTATCGCCCATATAATGAGCAAGGCAACGTAGCTCTAGGCTAGATGCATCACAACCTACAAGTGTATACTTGTCATTTGTAGGTATCCAAACTGACCTACATTCCTTTCCATAGGGAGAGTAGGAAGCAGGAACTTGTGCCATGTTTGGAGAGTTATGTGCCATTCTTCCACTAATTGCTTTTAGTGTCATGACTCTTCCATGCACCTTGCCATCTTCTTGGACAACATCTATCCAAGATTTAATCTGAGAAACTCTCTTCTGTAGTAGAAGATAGTGAGCAATCTGTAGTGCTTCAGGAATATTTTTTACTCTCTTCAATGTTCCTTCATCAACTATAGGATGCCCTGTAGGTGTGAGGTTCTCAGGTTTCCAACCTTTCTCTATCAACCTCTTAGATATTTGTTGCCTAGAGTTAGGATTGAAATGCTCCACCTTATCACTTAGTCTCTTGCCTGTTTTCTCAGAGTACCTTTCTTCTGTGATAGGTGGGAAAACTGTTTGTAAATCTTTTTCTATTTGTGAAGCTTCTGCTTCAAGCTTAGAGCATAAGATAGTTGCACTCTTTACATCTAGTGTAAACCCATTCTGTTCTTGTCTGTTTACAATTGCTCTTATCTCATGCTCTAATAACATAGACTTCTTTGAAAACTTCTTTAGTTTAGGAAGTAAATGTCTATAAAGTTTATGTGTTAGTTGTACATCTTGTATGCAATATTTTAACATCTCTTCATTGAAATGACTGAAGTCATTATACTCTATCTTTCCAAATCCCAATCTCTCACCCCATGCCTTGAGTGAATGTCCACCTTCTAGCATAGGGTCTGAGAGTTGTGAAAGGATTAAAGTGTCTCTCACCTGTGAAAGTTTTATCTTACTTCCTGTCAGTTTATTGAGAACAGGTGCATCAAAAGAGATGCCATTATGCATAATAAATATGTCAACAGTTTCTGCCCATGAAGCAAAGTCTTTCAGTGTATCTCCATGCCAAGTTAATACTTCTTCAGTATCAATATTCTTAGCAACGATACAATGAATAACCTTTGCATCAATAGCATCAGTCTCTATATCTACTATGAATCTCATTATAAAAAGTCCTCTAAATCATTTTGTTTATCAGATTCAAGAGGATTCTCTATCTCCTTTAACCTTCCTGAATCTTTGTTATACAGAAGATACGTTGCTACTCCTGTCTCTCCTGCNTATCTATTCTTTAGTACCCTTACAGTAGTTGTATTCGCTACCACAGGGTCTTCTGCTTGTTGGTCTCTTTCCAGAGCAATAACTGCATCAGATATTTGTGCAATAGAATGTGAACCTCTAAGCATTGACAAGGATATTTCTTTGCCTTGTTCTTGACCTTTATCTCCTGAAGCTCTTCTCAAGTGGGATACAAGAAGCATTGCACATCTTGTTTCTTCTACAAGAGAACGTAGCTTTGTCATGAGTTGGTCAATGTTTCTTCTTTCATCTTCTCCTTCAATACCTGATACAAGAATTGAAAGGTGGTCAATAAGTATATACTTACAATCCAAAGCCTTTACCATGTATCTTACTCTATTTAATATCTCATCAGTAGTAATAGAACCAAAATGGTCAAAGCCAAAGAACCTTCTTGTACCTATAGTTTCTTTTTCAAAAGCCTGCAACTGCTCTGTGGTATAATTCTTTTGTACTTCCTTAATATATAATCTATCATTAGCTTCTACTGACATAATATGTAACATAGTTCTTGTTATGTTTTCTTCAAGAGAGAACACACCAATATTATGTTTAGTATTCTTTAGTAGGTGGTGCATCATCTCTCTCATAAGAGAAGACTTTCCTGCTCCTGTACCTGCAGTAAATGTAACAAGTTCACCTGTCCTCATGCCAAATAACTTATCATTTAATCCTGCATAAGGATACAAACAAGTCTCTGTATCATCCTCTTCATAGATACGATTAGATATATCTGCTAAGTTATATATGCCTGCAGGTGTATAAGGTCTAGCATTCCACCAATCTTTTGTAAACTCTTCTCTCATATTCTTCATGAGATATTCATTGGCATCCTTAAACCTCATGTCCATAATCAGACACTTGTTAGGTTCAAAGACTTGAGCAACTTGGTTGGCTGCTTTTCTGCCATGCTCATCATTATCAAAACAAATGACAACCTTTTCAAACTTATTGATGTAGTCATAGTTTGCCTTGACATCTCTTAGTGCAGACTGACAACCATTCTTTATTGAAACAGATGCCCACTTAGAACCCATCAATTCATAAGCAGATAGAGCATCAACTTCTCCTTCACATATTGTAAGATACTTGCCACCTCTAAACTTACTCTGTCCAAACAGAGTTGCATTCTGTAATGCACCTTCAGAATGGAAAGCTTTATTATCTACAAGTCTTACCTTATTAGCTACGTGACTATTATTAATATCGAAATAAGGATATATATGCTTAACCACATTATTATTTCTATCGTGTAAGACTTGGACATTATAAAAGTTACAAGTCTCTCTCTTAATCTGTCTATCATGTATAGCATCTATAACTCCACTGCTAAAGTTTAAATGATTATTATTTATTGATACAGGTTTAGCAACCTGTTCATGTCCTTCTGCTTTTGAATAAGTTCTACAAGAGAAACAAAACTTAGTACCACCTTCGTACTTTATATTTGCATCTGAAGAACCACAGTTGGAACAACTACCTCTACTCATTACTTTTGACATATTACTTCTCCCTAGTAGTGTCTGTTGTTAATACGTTGGCAAGCGTTACCATGCCTTCTCTCTTTACAGAATAGTATTTATTAATTATTTTACCATTCTCAGATTCAATTAATTCATACATATCTTTTGTATTGTTGTAAGATATTACACATTCTTTTTCTACACCATCTACAATACCTACGTATTCATTTTTATTATTATCAATCATCATCATACTCCTGTTTTATTATTTCATTTATAAATTCAGTGTCAGAATCTATCATGTCTTCCACTTCTGCTTTTGCTAGTTTCTTAGCTTCGCTTGAAGTATAACCCTCTTCAAGATACTGCATATACAGTTCTTTGTAAAGAGATTTTTTACTTCCTTGCCAAAGATTAGTCATATCTTTTATTCACAACATTAATTAATTTATTAAGATACCATTCTGCTTTCTTCAAATCTTGAATACCATTCTTGTATCTATATCTCCATATATATTTAATAATGTTACCTTGTAAATAGTTTTCAAACCCATCCTCAGTTGCACTCTCTATGGCATCAATGCATTCTACACTTGACTGATTGTAGTGAGGTGGACTATTTACTAAATCTTCTTTACCCTTTCCTGATAAATACTCAGGTGATTTGTTTTTATCTTCCATATTTTTTATTACCTTTCTAAGTTTCCAACCAATCCAATCATAATATCTTTCAGGTTCTTGCTCCATCATGAATACCTTATTGGTGTGATTGATTCAGTTACAGTTTCTACTGTTTCTTTTATTGTAGGTTTGTCCATATCATTCAATGCCTTTCTCATTGCTTCCCACCTGTCAGTTGCAGAAACAATATATGTATTCCTATCAACTTGAAGATGTATGACTTCCCATTTATTTTCATGATTCTTTAATCCCATATTAGCTATCCTTAAAAGTTTTAATTACATCAGAAGAGAATAACTTTTGAAGATTTAAAAGATACATTCGTGATGCATAGTGGTCACCACCCTTGACAATCTTTTTTGAATCTAAATTATTAATAATCTTACGTAAGCTATTGACATCAAAGACTAAAGTACAAAAGGTTTCATCTCCAATACAAAGATTATGAAACCAGTAATCTGATTCAGTTGCCATGATACCACTAGGTTTTCCATAGGATTCAAACTCAATCGCAATGTTACCTGTTGACTGCCAGATATCTCTTTCACTTTTAACTTCTATCTTTTTATCTTGCAACATCTTTGCCACATTCTTTTCTCTGACTTTTCCCCATTGAAGGTCAATATCAAACTTTTTTCTGTCCTCTTTCTTAGGTTCAAGTTCTTTCATTACGTGTCCTTTCTTTTCTTTTGTATGACCCTTTACCTTTTTTATTAGGCACTCTCTTTGAAGTTAAAAACTTCCAAGTAAATAATACTTTAGCAATGGGATTTATTTTTTTAATTTTCATTACACAAATAGCCATTTATATACATCTAATGCACAACCACATATATCATTTAGGATTGCCATACCTATTATATACACCAAATAACTACCTATTACAATACCTATTATATAATTAAATAACTTAAACATATAACCAACTAGGTCTTGTAGTATATTTATATCTTGCAAAGTCTAACTTATCTGCAATATAAAACTTTCTATAAGCTTCAATAGGATAAAACTCATCTGTCTTTAATTCATCCAACCCACTAAAGCATTGAGGATGTTGAGTTAGTTTTCCCATAGGTATATACTCCATACCTTTGAGTAAAGTAAACTTATGCTTGCCTGCTCCATGCTTTTTGCCATACCTAACTTCATACTCTACAAGCATTGCAATATACAATCTCCAAGCAAAAGAATAATTACTTCTCGTTTCCATTGCCCATAAAGTACATGGATGCTTTTGATGTACAGGTTTGTACAAGTTATTATCTTCTGCATACTGAGGTGCATGATGCCATAAGGCAGTACACAACATCTGTGCTTCTTCAAGTGGCATCTTAACTACGTGTTGGTCACATAGAGATGCTGCAATTTCTTGAGGTGTCTTCTCTATAATAAATCTATTCATAATTAATCCTTTCTCATTTCAATTATAATCCATGCAATTAACATGGGAATAAATAATATAATATAAATTATCCAAGTCAGTATTGAATATGTATTAAACTGCTTTGAATAATCTTCCCAAGATAACAATATCATATTGTCTTCTTTCTTTTGTTGTTCTTTTGATTTCTTCATAGGCATATTCCAAGATATCCAAATAAAAATGCTACTGAACTACATCCTAATATAAACCATATTAATTCATCATTGTTCATAATACTAACTCCTTTACTATTCATACATTTTTTCTTTACTATTCCACTCATATATTTTTTCTATGTGTGTTATTTTTTCATCAACCATATCTATGATTTGTTGTTTGTCATAAGCATACATATAAATATATGTAGTTCCATACTCCTCTTTACCTTTTGGATGTTCCATCTCTACATAATATCTATTCATTTTAGCTCTTATATCCATCATGATAATAACTCCTTTACTATTTCAAATACTGCATATGCATACAATATTATTATTATTAATTTTAATGTCTTGTTGAATGAATCATCAGACATAACTTCCCAATGTGGTCTAACTTTTTTAGGCATAAACAAAATATCCTTTCTCATAATTAATTGATTTTATTTTCTTAGGTAATAACATTTCTCCTAGTATATGTGCAATCACATCAACTGTCCACCCATTACCAATCATCTTATATCTCTGTGTCTTTGACACACCCTCTGTATAATTGTCAGGTAGAGTTTGTAATCTCTCACATTCTATAGGTGTTAACTTTCTCCATGTCATACCTTGTACCACAACATTATCTTTTTGTACAGTAGTAAGACAATTTGTTTTGTCATCATCTCTTACCTCTACTTGAGTTGTGTAAGGTAACTCTAGTTGATAGTCTTTACGTACACCACTCTCATCTAGCCTACGATTTACAATGCGACCACCTTTTGTAGAATAGGTTGCAACCTTTGGTTCTCTATTGCCACCTTGCATAGTCAGTAAGGTAGGTGCTTTGCCATTCATGTGATAGACTTCCTTAGTTGCTCTGTATTTGTAGTGTGAATACTCTTCTGCTTCTCCCACAGATAGACTTCTATCTACAATAGTCATACCATTATTGCCTGCACCCTTGTACATTGTAGCAGTAGTACACAAACCTTTTTGGTTTTCATTCCTATGATGTCTAGCATTACGTTCATTGATAGGAATAGGTGGTTCATTATGGTCTTCTTGTAATATATCTTTCAAGACTAAACCCTTGTCTTCCAAAGGTGGAATCATTATCTGTTCATACTTGCCATTGATGTAAGTACCAAACCAATAATTTCTCCATCTGTTTTGTGCAGAAACTTTGCTTGAGTTCAGTAACTGTGGTGGGAATCCCATGTGTTCTGTAATCACATCTTCATATTCCTTTTTCATTCTGACATTCTCAAGCAATACATATCTAGGTTTTAGTTCATTCATAATTCTTATGAACTCAAAGAATAGTTTACTACGTGGGTCAGAAAAGTTTAATTGTTTGCCTGCAAAAGAAAATCCTTGGCAAGGCGAACCACCCATAAGTAAATCTATCTGAGGTAAATCCTCAGTATCTATTTCAGTTACATCTCCCAACTGTATTATGTCAGAATGATTTTTGTTTGCTATCTGAATAGCATACTTATCTATCTCTGCAGAAAAATATTTATCTACAGATACATTAGCTCTGTCCATAGCAAGTCTGCCTACTTCCATGCCACCAAATAAATTTAGTACATTCATTATTTAATCTCCATTTTACTTGTTGTTTTCATACAACCTATTTGAATTATTTCAAATTTAGTTATACGAGGTTGAAATTTTTCACGTACATCTCTATCCAAGTCAGACTTGTTGTCAAGATAAAACTGATTACATTCTTGTTCTGTCTTGAAGTAATGAGAAGATAACACACCCTGTAGTGTCCTATCTCCTGTCATTAGTAATACATATAATACCCAAGTCATATTACTCATCTCCTTTTTTAACATCTATATAAACTCTCATGTGTGTAGAGTCTCCCAAGTTAACACCATGATAAGCTCTGTTTTGCCCATACAATTCAGGCTTGAGGTGTTGTCCTTTCACTCTCATTTTGTATGACTTTTTATTAAAGTACTTCTTCATAGTGTCTACAAACTCTTGACCATCTGTATCATTAGGTATCTCAGAGAATACATATCTACACCCTTTAACATAAGTTACATCATACCATGCCTTGTTAGTAACCTCTAATCGTTCTGTAAGAAACTCATTCTGCTCTTGTAAAGTTTCTACTTGGCTACGTAGTCCTGCAATGATATGGTCTTTAGCTTTGAGAGCTTCGTCATTGCTTAAAACTATATCATTAGCTCCCATCATAACTTTTGTATTTTGTTTTACAAAAGCTCTAACTAAATGTTGGAAGTCCATGTGTGAGATAGGTATCTCTTCATTTGTTGACTCTGAACGATACATCTTATCGTTCAACTCATACATATCACTCGCTAGTCTGCCTGACTCGTTTGTCAAGCCTACCATTTGTACTACTCTATGTACTTTCATTATACTTCTCCTTTTGTAAGTTATTCCATTCGTTAATTGATATTCTCATTTTAGTATCTTCAACAAGAGTACAAAGCTTTACCCACTTTCTACCAACTACTACCCATAGTAATCTAGTACCACATAGGCTAAGTCTTGGTAAGTTTAAATAAACTCTATACATCTCTGCATTGTTCCATACATTTCCTTTTGGTGTCATTTCTTTTTACTCCTTTCATAATATCTAGTAAAGTAATCTCTTGCGAAAGGTACTTCCTTTTCTCCAAACTCTTCCTTTACTTGTTCAAGTATCTTAGACATTGCCCATCCTCTAATCTTTGGATTGGCTTTGCCTTTCTTCATCTCATCTTCAATGAAGTTTACCACTTTCATTTTCTTATCTAGGTATGGTGTCTTGCTCATTTGTTTTCCTTTCTAATTCCATTCCATTACTTTAAATTCTAACTTGCTATGGTCTACATATTGCTTACCTAAAAATCTTACTCTTGATATTAGGTCTTTGATTGTCAAGTTTTTGACAGATGTAGATTCTCCCTCATCATCTACTGATGTTATGATTGCATTGCCATGAACAACGTATCTTTCATCAATCACAAAGTTATAAGAATATTCTTTGAGTTGTGCTTCTTCATCTGTCCATATATCATTACCATTTATTTGATAGGGATATAGTTCTAATAGGTTAGCTTCTATGAGTTCTTTCTTATGCTCATAGTCTCTAACATTTAGTTCAACAATGTATTCATGTTTAGCGTTTATAAAATATGCTTTCATTTTATTCTCCTTTTCATATTTATATATATTGTTGCTTATCTATCTTATACCCAAATACAATAAGCAATTATTATCCAAAACATAATAGGTGCAACCAAGTCATAATTCATTATACACCCACCATGTTTTCTGCTTTACCTTGTACTTCTACAAGATTATGCTCTAGTTTTTTCATACGTTCAATGCAGTTATTAAGTATGTCAATATACTCATGACCTTTATATGATTCCTCATACTCAGTCATACCACTTTCATTGTGTATGATTTTAACCTTACCTTCATTCATGTCTTTTACATCTAATTCTATATAGAAATTATCAGTACTACATAAGACACCAATTGGTAAGTTTGTGTATTGTATTGTCATATTATTTTCCTTTCTGTTAAATATATACTTTAGGTGCGATACCATTTTCATGTATCAATGCTTCCATATGGACATTACCTTTCCAATTACTTGGTACTTCCTTTTGTAAGTATGTATTGAAAAAGAAGTCATCTTTGTATGGATTGTATCTAATGCCTTGCCATTCTAATTTAAAATGTTTATCTTCTTCTTTTAAATTATAGAATGTAGTTACATCTTCTAATACTTTATATCCTACTACAAAAGCATGGACATATTTTTTCTTCTCCTTTCTAACCCTTTCTTGAGTTCCCTTTCTAACTAAAAAGTTAGCATCAGTTAATGTTACATGGTCTAAATGCTCTTCAACTTTATTTGTCTTGGCATTTTGCAGACTCCATTTATTTAGTTTTCTATTCCAATAGACTCTATATCTAGTTGGATGTACTTGTATTAATTTTCCTATTCTCATTTGTTTATCCTTTCATAAAATTCTTTTAATTCTTTTTGTAATCCATTAGGTAAACTGAACCACCAAGATTTTGTAATACTTACAAACTCTAAATATTCTTCTTCACTCATTTCTAAATATTCTTCTTCACTCATTATAAAATCCTTTCATTTAATGTTATGTATTCTTCTCCATGTTACCCATGTAATAGCTTGTAACTCATAAGCCTTGATACCAAGTTTCTTACTTGCTCTTTGATAGGCTTTCTGAATATCTGCATATTCTGATTTCTTGATATTTGTATTTGGTGTAGTCAATCCCTGTTTATCATTGTAATAAATATTTCTTGCATGACCATCAATAGTAATTTCTGATTCATCACCCATAATATTTTTAAAGAATGAAACTATCTTTTTGCCATTTAAGATTGTAATTGTTTCATCATAGCTTGGCATCTGTTGTAGTATCGACCAAGCCTTTTGTTTCATTTTATGATAGGTTCTAACTTTGACACTATCCATATCATTGCCATCAATAAATGCTCTAATTAAGTCATGAGCATTTTGAATATTATTACTCCATTTGTTATTAGGGGATAATGCAGAAACTTCACCAACTACAATATGCAATGGTATCTTAAACTTATCTGCAATTTCTTGGCAATCTTTATTAGCATTTATATACCAAGATAATCCATCATAAATTTCACTTGGTTTTGCTAACTTGTAGATTGCAATTATGTTTTTAGTTGTAATCATTTTATCCTCTCCATTGTTACATTATCTTGACCAATTTTATTTATTGCTTGGTCATAAAATTCTTTAGCTAGTTTGTATGTAGTGTAATAATTTTTAGTTAAAGTATTATTAGCATTAATCCAAACTAAGTATTTGTATTTAATAAAATCTGTTTTAGTTACTTCGTACATTTAAATCCTTTCTTAAAAAAAAAGGAAGCAAATAAATGCTTCCCTTTATAATTTATTTAGCTAATTAAATTATTATTTAAGTTAGCCTTTTACTTTGATACCTTGCCCAAACTTCTGAGCAAGTAATTTACCATAACCTTCGAGTGTAGCAAACTTACCACCAATTCCTCTAAAGGAATTTCTGATTGTAGTAGTTGTAACTTCAATCTCATTCGTTTGAGTATTAGCGTTAAACTCAATCTGAATGGTTTTATCTTTGAACACTCTTTGATTATCAAAAGAGTTTTCGTTTTGGAATCCATTAGGATTGTAAGTAATTTTATTAAGCATAATTTAATCCTTTCATTTTGTTAATTAAGCTTAGTTCTATATATTGTTGCTTATCTATCCAAGCATCAAATATAGATAACTACAAAGGAATTATAGGAGGAAATAAGGGGAAAATTTATTCCTTTGTAGCTATCTCTATTTGTTTATTATCCCTTTAAGGATTCATAATCAAATTCTTTAAGTGCTTTGAATACATTTAGTTTTGTATACTTTACACCATCTTTGGTTCTATCACTACCAAGTAAGTCTTCGTCTACAATCAATTCAGTAAGTTCTTTTTTAGTAAATCCATGACCTAGATAATTCATAATAGTTTGGTATATATCATAATCATTATTAAACCATAATGATATATTCCATACTTGGTAGTTTTTAAATCCATTGTACATAATTGTTTATCCTTTCAATATTGCTCTTTTTAGTTCATTTAAAAAGTATCCTTTATGGTATTTATTTTCGTTATACCATACAGTACCACTATCATGTAAATGTAATAAAATATTATATAACTGTAATAGTTCTTTTCTAGTTCTATTTTTAAACATAACCTTTATCCTTTCTTATTAGTTATATATTGTTGCCTATCTATCTACAAGCTTCTATCTTATCTCTGTTAAAACTTTTTATCTTAACTTCTAACATTTTTAAAGCTTTCAAATAAGTTTTAAAGTACTTGCTATCTAAATAGCATAATTCATTGGATAAGTTATACAAGCTTGTTAAAGCGTGTTCTTTAAAGTCTTTAATTAATTCTTCTTCTATTTCTATTTCATCCTTAGTCATATTAGAAACAGTATCTTTTCTTATCATAGTCATAATCATTTTACCTTTCGTTAGTTAATCATTTATCTATATTGTTTATATATTGTTGTCTATCTATCCTATTAAGAATATTCTAATGTATTCAATAGTTTAAATAGTTTTATAAGGTATAGTAAACCATATAAATAATAGCATAATACAAATTCAATAGATTAAATAAGAACATACCTAATCTTTTTAAATTTGATTATAGTGTTATATATTGTTGGCTATCTATCCTACCTAGATTTTTTAGAATTAGTCAATTTTTTGACGTTATATAGATTATAGTGTCTAACCCCTAGCAAAAAAATGGCTGGATATACTATATATATATACCCTACCCCCAAATATTTTTAAAAATCACTGGAGTTAACCATAGGAAATCTATGTCAGGCTGCCCCTGAATTAAGTTTATATAATATTTTTAGTTTTATAACGTATTGAATATAGTTATAATAGGTGAGATGGAGGTATATATTTACCCCCGAAGGTCTAAATAGAGGGTAACATACTTTTCTATTTTTTGCAATAGTGTTATAATATTTTTTATAAGGAACTTTTATGTATGAATTATTCGTACTAGCTTGTTTAATAAGTAATCCTAGTCAATGTATAACTCTTGTAGACTTATATAGTCCACATGAAACACACGATAAATGTTTAGCAAGAGCTTATGTCATAGCTCAAGAAATGCCTACATACGTACCACACTACTTTCCTAAAAGTTATAAGTGTATAGATATGAAAAAAGAAGGTAATAAAATAAGCACAACATGGAAGCACAATTAAATAAGGTAGATAATTACCTAGATTTAAAATTTAAATTAGAATCATATACAAATATTAGAGCAAAGGAAGACTTTTTAACTTTTGTTAAACAGTTTGCACCTACTCTTGTATCTGATTTTAAGATGGGCAGACACATACAACTGTTATGTCAGAAGTTACAGGGTGTGGTAGATGGCGATATTAAAAGACTTATGGTTTTTCTACCACCTCGTTCTTCTAAATCTTTAATATGTAGTAAGTTATTTCCTGCATGGTATATAGGTAATTATTCAAATCATGAAATAATGTCAGTATCTCATAGTGACCAACTAGCATCTGACTTTGGTAGAACTGTAAGAGACATTGTAAACACTGAAAAGTTTCAAAGAATATTTAAAGGTGTAGCATTACGTAGTGATGTTAAAGCAGCAGGCAAGTGGAAAACAAATAAGAATGGCTCATACTACGCAGCAGGTGTAAGAAGTCAGGTTGCAGGTAGAGGTGCAAACATTGCACTACTTGATGATGTAATGTCAGAAGAAGATTCTTTTAGTGCAACAGGCAGACGATATATAAANGAATGGTATCCTGCAGGTTTAAGAACAAGACTTATGCCTAATGGTTCAATTATAATTATTAATACACGATACCANTATGATGANTTATGTGGTTGGTTACTTAAACAGGAAAAGACTGCAGAACAGAATACATATCCGTGGCACGTAATTAGTATTCCTGCATGGCTTAATGAAGAAGCAGCAGAACTCCTGGACCTCCCCGTTGGTAGCTCATATTTCCCAGAGTGGAAGCCTGATGAAATATTAAAAATAGATGAGCAGGAAATTAGAGCAAGTAATGGTGCAAGATATTGGAACTCACTTTATATGCAAGACCCTTCGCCTGATGACGGAGGTATAATTAAAAANAAGTATATACAATGGTGGGATTATGAAGACCCTCCTGAGTGTGAGTTTATTATACAAACTTATGATACTGCATTTAGTACAAGTAGAACTGCAGACTATAGTGTAATACAAACATGGGGAATATTTCATGACTATGATGAAGATTATGGTCAGTCATCTCATTTGATATTGCTAGGTAATACAAGAGGTCGATATGAATATCCTGAGTTAAGACGTATTGCCCAAGATTTATATAGAGAGTTTAAACCTGATGTATGTATTATAGAAAGAAAGGCAAGTGGTCAGTCATTAATACAAGATATGCGTAGAGCAGGCTTGCCTGTATTAGACTACCTGCCTGACAAGGATAAGGTAGCAAGAGTATATGCATCTACACCAATGATGGAATCAGGAAGAGTATGGTTGCCTAAAAATAAAGTATGGGCAGATGATTTATTTTCAGAATGTATGTCATTTCCTAATGGCTCACATGATGACCAAGTTGACTGTATGACTATGGCAGTACATTACATGAAAGACAGTTGGAATTTAATACATCCTGAAGACCCTTCATGGGAAGATGATGTAAGTAATAGAAGCAAGAGAGTTGCATATTGGAGAGTATAATTGTATAATGGAAATATTCAGATATAATCCTGACATTAATAAAGTACAATATTGTTCAATATGTAGAAAAAAAAGGTGGTCATCTGATTGTAAATGTGATAGAATACCTCTGAAGATAACTAATAACTATATTGTAAAGGAAAAAAAATATGTCAGAACAAAACATGATAAAACCAGAGATTCATGAAGCTTTAGTAACTTCACTACAACAGCAAAGGGATAGAGCATTAAATGAGTCTGTTACCTTGAGAGCAGAATTAATTCTTCTTCAAAAGCAAATGAAAGAAGTTAAAGAAAAAAAGGATGCTGAACAAACTACTAATAAAGAGGAAATTCCAAAGGACAAAAAGTAATGGCAGTAGAAAAAAATCCAAATGAAGGTAAAGATAAAGATAATATTATTAACCTAGATTTGGAAAAAGAAAAAAGGTCTGATAATGTAAATTTTGAAGTTGACCCTGAAACAGGTGAAATAGATATAGAATTTACTGCAGAAGAGATGGAAGAAGAGTTAGAAGAACAGTCTGACTTTTATGAAAACCTTGCAGACCTTATGGAAGAAGAGGATTTACAGGACATTGCAAGTATAGTCATAGATAAATATGAAGCAGATAAATCTTCAAGAGCAGAATGGGAGTCAATGTTTGAAAGAGGATTTGACTTACTTGGTTTAAAACTTGAAGATACAACAGAACCTTTTGAAGGTGCAGCAACTGCAGTCCATCCTCTTCTTATTGAATCTGCAGTCAAATTTCAAAGTAAAGCAAGTGGAGAACTTTTTCCTGCCAAAGGACCTGTTAAAGTACAGGTTCTTGGCGATATAACTAATTCAAAACAAAGGCAAGCTAATAGAGTTCAAAACTTTATGAACTATCAAATAGCAGACCAAATGCCTGAATACTTTGATGAAGCAGAAAGAATGTTATTTCACTTACCACTATTAGGGTCTGCAATTAAAAAGATATACTATGATACTTCTTTAGATAGACCTGTAAGTGAGTTTGTACCTATTGACCAATTTTATGTATCCTATTATGCAACAGATTTAAGAAGAGCAGATAGATATACACATATACTTTATAGAAGTCCTGTAGAACTTGCAAGACAGATTAATGCAGGAATGTATAAGGATGTAGAACTTCCTGAACCTGATATGCCTAAACAATCTGCAATGTCAGAAAAGATGGACACAGTATTAGGTCTTACACCTTCTACAGAACATGACCCTCAGTATACACTATTAGAACAACACTGTTATCTTGAAATAGAAGATTATGATGTTGCCTGTCCTTACATTGTAACAATTGAAGAACAATCAAGAAAAGTATTATCTATTAGAAGAAACTGGAATGAGAAAGATAAAACAAAACAAAAGAAAATGTTTTTTACACACTATAGATTTGTTCCGGGATTTGGTTTTTATGGATTAGGTCTTATACACTTTTTAGGAAATCTTACAATGTCTGCAACTGCAGCAATGAGAAGTTTAATTGATGCAGGTCAGTTTGCAAACTTACAGGGTGGATTTAAAGCAAAGGGTGTAAAAGTTGTAGGAGATAATGACCCTATTGCTCCGGGTGAGTTTAAAGAAGTAGAAGCAACAGGTATGGATTTAAATAAATCTATTGTAATGTTTCCATATAAAGAACCATCAGGTACATTATATAATATGATGACTTATGTTGCAGGTGCAGGTCAAAAGTTTGCAGATACAACTGAGCAAATTATTAGTGAAGGTTCTAACTACGGACCTGTAGGTACAACTATGGCATTGCTTGAAGCTTCAAGTAAATTTTTTACTGCAATACATAAAAGACTTCATAAATCTCAAAAAGAAGAATTTAAAATACTTGCACGTATAGATTCAGAAAGTTTACCACAAAGATATCCTTATGATGTTCCGGGTGAATCTTCAGAAGTATTTAGAATTGACTTTGATGATAAGATTGATATTATTCCTGTAAGTGACCCTAATATACCTTCATCTGCACATAGACTTATGATGACACAGATGGCAATGCAATTAGCACAGACTGCACCTCCGGGAATGTTTAATATGGAAGAACTAAATAGAACTTTACTTGATGCAGCAAATATTCCTAATCTTGAAAGAATACTTCCATCTAAACCTAAACCCCAACCACTTGACCCTGTTACAGATATTGAAGCAGCAACTAAAGGATTACCTATTAAAGCATTTATGGGTCAAAACCATGATGCTCATATTCAAGTTAAGACAATGTTTTTACAAGACCCTGCAAATGGTGGTAATCCAATAATGCAAAGAGTTGCACCAATAATACAAGCTAATATTCAAGAACACGTAGTTATGAAATATCAAGAACAGGTTAATGGTATAACTCAACAAATGATGGCTCAAGCTCCTCAAGGTAGTCCTAAAGACCCAAAAATTGTAGAACAAGTTATGGCTCAAGCAGCACAACAAGTCATGATGGCAAATCAAGCAATGGCACAAAAAGGTGGTACACCTGAACAACAAATGGTTATGATGGAAGCTCAAAGACTTGGAATAGAAAAAGAAAAACTTCAAGCAAATATTGCAAAAGAAGCTTCTGAAGGAGCATTAAAAAATAGAGACCTTGACTTGAAAGAACAAAAGATTGCATTAGATGCATATAAAGCAGGTGCAGAAAATCTGTTAAAGTCAGAAGAAAAAGATAAAGATAGAAATACTGAACAGGCTATGAATGCAGTTAAAGTTCTTGCAGATTTAATTAAGAAAGGTGATGACATTCAAAGTTCAGAAACTATAAAAACTTCTGATGTATTAATTAAAATGTTACAAGATGCAAAAAAAGAAAGAAAAGGTAAATGACGTTATCTAGCGAAATAGATAAAGCACTTACAAAAGAAATTGAAATAATAAAAAATTCCCTTGCAAATGGTTCTGCTTCAGACTATCATACGTATATGAACTGCGTAGGTCGTATTTCAGGTATTGAATGGGCAAGAGCAGAAATTAAAAATATAACTAAAAAAATATTAGATGAAGAGGATGATTGATGCAACAACCAAGCATGGGAAATGCAACAAAAAATAGTGAATGGATTACAGACGATACAGTACAAGACCCTGAAGTATTACCACATATTCCGGGATTTCACATTCTTGTAAGACCTATTTCTATTAAAGCAAAAACTAAGGGTGGTTTATTGCTACCTGATTCTGTAAGAGATGATATTGCATATCTTACAACTGTAGGTAAGGTTCTTGTAATAGGTGATGATGCTTATGTAGATGAAGATAAGTTTCCTAACGGACCTTGGTGTGAAGCAGGAGACTATGTATGCTATGGTAAACATACAGGACAAAAGTTTTTTTATAAGGGAATAAAGTTATTATTATTGTATGATGACCAAATATCTATGGTTGTAGAAGACCCAAAAGATTTAGACCCTACATATAATTTAACGAATTAATTTAATTTAGCTATTGTAAAGCTAAATACTTTAATGTAAAATAGAAAATATGCGTAATGCTTAGTTTCGCAAACTATGGAGTAATAAATGGAAAAAGCAGACGAATGGTCTACGATTGATACTTCACAATCTAAAAAAGAAGAAGAAAAGGTAGAGTTTGAAATTGAAGGGCAAGAAGAAGAAAAGCCTGAAGAACCAAAAGATACCAAAGAAGAAACTCCTAAAGTAGAAAAACCTACTGAAGAAGTTAAGAAGGAAGAACCTGAAAAGTTTACATCAGGTGCAGAAAAAAGAATACGTCAATTAGTTCGTCAAAGAAAAGAAAGAGATGAACAAATTGAACAACTTATTTTAAAGCAAAAAGAACTTGAAGATAAATTAAAAGTTCAACAACAAGAAGCAGAAACTTCTTTTACTAAAAATTTTGAAACGACTGAACAACAGATTAATAGTCGTATTGAAATGGCAAAAGATGCATATAAGCAGGCTTTAGAAGTAGGTGATAATAATTTAATTGTTTCTGCACAAGAGAATTTAAATAATGCTCAGAATGATGCAAACTCTTTAAAACTTGCTAAACAACAATATGAGTCTCAGAAACCTTTAGTTAAATCAAAGGAAGAAGAAACTCCTAAAGTTCAACAACCTACACAACCATCTAATGTTAGGTATGACAAGATGGCACTAGATTGGGCAGGTAAGAATCCTTGGTTTGGTCAAGACCAAGTAATGACTACGTTAGCATTAGAAATAGACCAAACATTAAAAGGTGAGGGTTACGACCCTTCTGAACCTGAGTTTTATCAAGAGATTGATAATAGACTCAAGCAACAATATCCCGAAAGGTTTGACGTTGCACCTCGACAGCAGGAAGCGAAATCTCCTGCTCAAGTGGTTGGTGGAGCATCACGCACTCCATCATCCTCATCTAAAGGCAATAAGGTTAGACTGTCTAAAGAAGACATAAGACTTGCAGAGAAGTGGGGAATACCTCTTGAACAATATGCTGCAGAAAAGCTCAAGGTTGAAAAATCTGAAGGCGATTATACTACAGTTTACAATAAATAGTGTGGAGAAATTAAAATGACACGAACAAATACAATGGCAAAATCACGTAATGTTGAAAGTCGTGAAATCAACAGTAGGGAACAGGACATGGAATTTAGAGAACCTAATATGCTTGACATTCCAGATTCTGTTGTTAATCGTTTTAAAAACGAGGGCATGGCTCTTCGTTGGATACGTATAAATCTTCGTGGTAAAGACGATTATACAAATGTTGGCAAACGAGTCCAAGAAGGATGGCAGTTTGTTGGTATAAATGAAGTTCCCGAAATTCAACATACATCTTTCGTGAGAGATGAAGGTCGATACACTGGTGCAGTCTGTCGTGGAGATTTAGCATTAGCGAAAATGCCATTAGAAAAAGCAGAAAATCGACAAAGGTTTTATGAGAGTAAAAGCTCAGAAATGGTTGATGCAGTTAATCAACAATTAATGAGTCAAAATGATTCTCGTATGCCAATAAGAAATAGTAGTAAAAGTCAAATTACTAAAGGTAAAACACCTAAATTTCAAAGTTGACTTTAGTGTGTGTAGTCTTTAGTAGTTAATTTTAATTTAATAGGGAGAAAAACGAATGACTACAACCGCAGCTCCGTTTGGCTTCTCACCATCTCGTAAACGTGGTAATAACCCTAATGCGATTGGAACTAATGAATATCCTATAGCTTCAGGTTATGCTGCAAATATTTTTACAGGAGACTTAGTAAGAATAAATGCAGGTAATTTGCAAGTTGTTACAACTGCTACAGAAGTAGTACAGGGTGTATTCATGGGTTGCAGATATGTTGAGAATGGCGAACAGAAATTTAAATCTTTCTATCCTTCAGGTACATCAACTACTGATGCATTTGGGATAGTATCTGATGACCCAAATCAAGTTTATGAAGTACAGGCAGATGCGTCTGTTACTGCAGGAGACTTGTATGGTTCTCAAAACTTTGCAGTTGCTCTAGGAACAGCAGGTTCTACATTTACAGGTAAATCTGGACAAGCTTTAGATGCTTCGACTAGAGGTACAGGTATTGCAATGTGTCGTGCATTGAATCCTGTAGATGAACCGGGTAACCAAGTTTCTGATGCAGACGAAAGAGCATTCTTAAAAATGAATGTAAGATTAGTTCAGCATACAGATAACTTTTTAACACCTGTAGTGACTGCTCCTGCAACAATAACAGCATATTTATTAGGTTAAGGGAGGAATAGATTATGGCGATAAATAGAGCAAGTATCTCAAAAGAACTTCTTCCCGGACTTAATGCAGTTTTTGGCATGGAGTATGGAGAAGTTGCTGATGAGCATAAACCTTTATTTGAGACAGAAAACTCAGATAGAGCATTTGAAGAAGAAGTGTTATTCACAGGATTTGGCACTGCACCTGTAAAATCAGAAGGTGCTGCAGTATCCTTTGATGATGCTCAAGAATCTTTCACTTCAAGGTACACTCACGAAACTATTGCATTAGCTTTCGCAGTTACTGAAGAAGCAATGGAAGATAATCTATATGATACATTTGCAAAATTAAGAGCAAAGGGATTAGCAAGAGCAATGGCTAATACTAAGCAGGTTAAAGCTGCAGATGTATTTAATAATGGTTTTAACTCTGCCTTTACAGGTGGTGATGGACAACCATTTTTTTCAACTAGTCATCCAACAATAGGTGACGGAAACCAAAGCAATAGTTTAGGTGCAACTGATTTATCAGAAGCTTCACTAGAGTCTGCTTTGATAACTGTTTCTAAATTAAAGGATGATAGAGGTATTTTGATAGGTGGTCAAACTACTTCATTGCATATACCATCTGACTTAGCTTTTACAGCAGACCAAATTCTAAATAGTACTTTGTCAACTGCTGTGACTACACAGGGAGCTACAGGTGTAACTAACGTAAACGACATCAACTCAATTAGAAATCAAGGTATGGTACCGGGTGGATTTTTTGTAAATAGAAGATTCACAGATACAAACGCTTGGTTTTTAAAGACAGATGTTCCAAATGGAGCAAAGATGTTTGTACGTTCACCTCTACAAACTAAAATGGAGCCGGATTTTGATACAGGTAATATCAGATTCAAAGCTAGAGAAAGATATAGCTTTGGCTTCTCAGACTGGAGAGGATATTTTGGAGCTTCAGGCTCATCCTAAGATTAACATTTAAGTGTTAATTTTATAAAAAGGGGAAGGGTAGCGTCTTGCATCCTTCCCTATTTTTTTGTATAATAAATATATTAAGGAGATTTTAATGGCAACAAATATAAGAACAGGTTTTGTTACAGGTAGTGGTGCATTACTAGATACTCTTTCAAGTGTAACTGTTGCAGACACAAGAATACGAACTATTGCTTATACAGGTGTAGGAACATTTCTTATTACAGGTAGTGAGACAAATGAAAATGGTAGTACAGCAGGTTCTAATATAAAATTTTTAGGAACAACAGCAGTAGATGCAGGGAGTATTGATGTCGCAGATAATGGAGTAAGAATGGTAGGACCTGTTAAAGTTTCTGCACCAACATCTGCAGCGACAGTAACAGTTTTTTATGGCTAATTATACTTATTTAGTAAATGACATTTTAGAAACAACTGAGAATGGAGGTTCAGAATTTTTAGCTTCTATTCCTAAAATGGTAAACAAAGCAGAGCTAAGATTAACTAAAGACTTAGATGATTATGGTTTAGTTTCAAATACTTCTGTTGCAGTTTCTAGTGGAAAGAATACAGTAAACTTACCATTAGGAACAAGAATAATAAAAAATATTAATCTTACTTCTTCTGCAGGAACTAAAATTAATTTGCTACAAAGAACTGATGAATTTATAAATGATTATTGGCCCGTTAGTGCAAGCACAGGAACACCAAAGTATTATGCAAGAAGAGATAACACAACTGTAATTCTTGCTCCTACTCCTGTTTCAACTTTAAGTGGTAGAATTTTTCATATTTCAAGACCTGTAACACTTGCATCTGCAACTCAGAATAATTATTTTTCAGATTTTTGTTATGACGCATTATATAATGCATCAATGGTAGAAGCATTGCTTTATATGAAAAACTATGAACCAATGTCAATATATGAAACAAGATACAAAGAAGCTCTTGCAGCATTATTAAATCAAGCAAGAAGAACTAGAAGAGATGATATGCAAGCACCTGCAAGTCCTGCAGGGGGAGACAACACTATAATACAAGGGAGTTTATAATGGGATTAAATAAAGCAGCAAGAATTGCAATGGAAGCAATGAGAAAATCAACGCCTTCTAAACCAATGAATAGAAAGGATGCTGAAAGAGTTGAAAAAGCAATAAGAGAAAATCCTAAGTTATATAGAAAATTATCTCCTCATCAAGTTTTAGATATGTTAAATATGCCTAAAATAATAGGTAAAAGAATAGTTAATAAAGGGGTTGGTGGTTTACTAAAGGTTGGAGATAAAGTTACAAAAATCTTTAAAGATAAAATAAATAAAAAAGATTCTAAAGGTAATACAGTTTCAATATTTGGTAAACCTAGTCCTAAACAACAACAAACAAAAAAAGGAACTAAAGCTCAAAGAACCACAAGAAGAGAAAAGGCAAAGTCTTTAGGTAAAGGTATTATAGTTGGTGGTGGTACAGTAGGAGCTATTGAAGGTTTAAAAGGTAAAAAATCTCAATCACCTGCAAAGTTACCTGCACCAAAAAAACCAAAGGCTACTAAAAAAACTATGCCTACTAAAACTCCTACACCTAGACCTAAAAAGAAAAGTAGTGGTGTAACATTTGGATTTGAAGTTATACCTAAAGGTGGTAAAACTAAAAAGTTTAGTGGTGGTGGTAAAGTAGGTGGAATGAAGTCAGGTTCTGCAACACCTAATAGATTATACTAAGAGGAAACTTATGTCTAAAATTAAAACAGCAAAAAAATTAGTAGAGGGAGTAACTAAAGGTTTTAAAGCTTTAACTCAAGCTGAAAAGAAAGCAAAGGCTTCTGCTAAAACTTCAGATAAAAAAGTTATAAGACAAGGTGATGCAGATTTTAGAAAGATTCAAAAAAAGAAACTTGCTGAAGCTAGAGCTAAAGGAAAAAAAACCTATAGCATTAGTAATGTTTTAAAAAAAGCTCCATCAGGTAAAGGTTATGAAAATAAACCTAAAAAAGTTATTTATTTGGTTGAAAGAGCTATTGACCCTAAAACAGGTAAAAAAAGAGCTAAGAAAAAAGATTTAACTGGTTTAACTGAAGCTGAAAAAAAAGAAAGAAAATCTTTAATAACTCAAGCAGAAAGAGCATCAAAGAAAGGTAAAAAAGATTATGGTCAGGGAGATAGAGGTTCTGTTATTTTATCTTCAAGAGTTTTATCTTTAAGTAATAAAGCAAAAGGAAAATCACCTGCTCAAATTATAAAAGAAGGAAGAGTAAGTCCTGTTACAAATAAGTATGTTAATCCTAATCTTATAACAAGAGCATCTGCTCCTTTAACAGGTGACCTTAGTAAAGAAGGAAAAAAATTAAGAAGAATGGCACAGTTAGGAAAAGTTCCTAAAGGTTTTTTTAAAAATAAAACAGATGAATTAGATGTAATAAGAGGAGATGTACCACCTTCTTTAATTCCTTCTCAAATTACAAGAAATCTTAGACAGGATGTAGGTCCTACAAGAAAACAAAAAGAAACAAGAAGAGGTGGAGTTTTTGGTGAAGGAAAAGAAGTAACTACTGTTGTAGCTGAAGTACCTGCTAAAAAACTTAAAAATTTTCCTAAAAGAAGAACTATTGATAAAACAAAAGGAAGAAAACAAACAACTTCTAGTTTTAAAAAACAAATATCAAAAATAAGAGCAAATGATTTTGGTGGAGAAAAGAAAAGTTTTGCAGACAGTTTATTAGGTAGACAGGCTAAACCTAAAGTAAATCTTAAAACTATGAAGTCAAAAGATGTATCTCGTCAATTAAGTTTTAGTAGAACAGTTGAAAGTGCAGATATTAAAAAGATAAAGAAAACTTTAGAAAAGGTTGAAAAAAGACTAATGTCTAATCCTGCAGTTGCAACACTTAAAGATTTAAAATCAAGACCTTTAATTAAAAATGCAAAACCTAAAAGAGTTGGTAGAAAATTTTTAGGACCTCTTCGTAATGAAAAGAATCCTTACTATTCTATTAAACAAAGAATAGAAAAATTACAACAAAAACAAAAAGAAACTAAACCTAAATTACTTGGTAGTATGCAAACTAAACTTAAAGCAGTAGCAGGGTTTAAAGATATTCCAAAACAAAAAGAAGTTATTAAAAGAAAAAGTGGTGGAATGGTTAAATATAAATCAGGAACTAAAAAGAAAACTATTGGTAAAAAACTAAAAGGTATGGGTAAATACGCAATGGGAGTTCTTTCTCCGGGTGCAGTTTATGATGTTATGGAACTTGGTGATATACTAGGAACAGGTTTAAAAACACTTGGTATGAAGTCAGGAACAAAAGATAAAACTATAAGAGGTATTGGTAAAGCAATGCGTGGTTATGGCAAAGCAATTACAGGGAGAAAAAAGTAATGTCAATGTTAGGCACACTTACATTAGGGAAAAAAGCAAAGAAAGCAAAAGAAGCTGTAGGTAAACTTTCTGATAAATTAGAAAAACTTTATGATAAACAAAAAGGAACTGTTAAAAAACTTGATGAAAAAGATAAAGAAATAGCACAGAAAAATATAGATGCTAATAAACCTAAAACTAAATCTAAACAAAAAGTTAAAAGACCTATATATCTTAAACCTATAGGACCTTTACCTAAACCTTCTGCTAAACAAGTGCAAGTTACTAAGGCAAAACAAAATAGATTAAAAAAACAAACTAAACCTAAAGTTGAAATTACTACTAAACTAGCACCTAAAGAACAAATTGAAAAATTTAAAAAACAACAAGAGAGTTTAAAAAAATCTAAAGTAACTAAACCTAAAGCTAAACAAACACAAGTTACTAAAGCAAAACAAAACAGAGCAAAAAAACAAAGTAAGTCTAAAGCTAAAACAGGTTTTGTATTACAAGGAAATGTTGTAGATAAAACACCTAAACTTCCAACTTTAAAAAGAGAATCAAAAGCTTTAACTGTTACTAATACATCTAATAATAAAAGTAAATCATTTGGTAATAGTGGTCAAAAAACTAAAACAAATGTTAAAAAATTATTATCTATGAAAGGTGCTAAAGTTTTTTCTAAAGGACCATCTAAAAAGAAAACAGGTAATATTATATCAAGAAATAAAAAGAAACTTGGAGCTTTAGCAGTAGCAGGTAGTATACCTTTTGCTATAGATACAGATGATTCTAAGGTAAAAAGTAAAAATAAAGATATTAAAAAAATTCAATCATTAAAAAAGGAAACTGCACCAAAAATTAATAAACCTAAAACAAGTAAAGTAGATGTAAAAAAATTATCTAAAGAAAAAAAGAGAACTAATATAACTGCAGGTGGTAATACAGGCTTTGGACCTAAGGGTAATATATTTGCTAAAAATGAAAAGGATAGGAAAAGACTTATGGACTTATATGGTGGAACAGGTTCTGCAGCCTATAAAGCAGCAGTAAAAGGAACTCAAGGAAATTTATCTAAAAAGAAACTTTCAGAAGGAACTAAAGATAAAACTATAGGTAGTAAGCCTATATCAGTTAAAACTGCTTTAAATAAAAAATTTAAAGAAAAAGCTAAAGCTATGAATACTTTGCTTCAATCTACTGTTAAAAAACCTAAAAGAAATAAAACAATAGTAGAAAAAGTTTTTGGAGGAGGTCCTAAGGAAGAATACAATATTAAAAAAGGTAGAGCTTCAAAAGCAGCAATGAAAGGTGCAAAAGCTAGTATGAAAAAAGAATATCCTCAATTAATGAAAAGAGTTACTAAAAAATCAACAGGAGGTAACTTAAAATCTTTACCACCTAAGTCAGAAAATCCGGGAATACATAAACTACCTGCAAAGGTAAAAATGAATATGGGATTTAAACCTATGTTTGGTGGTGGACTTGTTTCAAGTTTTTATGATAAACCTGAAAAAGCAGAAAAGCATAAAGGTAATATGAATGTGGCAAGACAGGTAAAAGGTTATGGAAAAGCAAAAAAGAAAACTTAAAAAAGTTATTAAGGGTTTAAGTAAAGCTTCTAAGACTCATGCAAGTCAAGCTAAAACTTTAAAGAGTATTTTAAAAAATGGCAAAAGTAATAAAAAGAAAAGACCCCAAAGTAGGTACAGGTAAAAAACCAAAAGGGTCAGGCAGACGTTTATACACAGATGAAAATCCTAAAGATACTGTAAGTATAAAGTTTGCTACACCTGCAGATGCAAAAGCAACTGTTGCAAAAGTAAAAAGAATTAAAAAACCTTATGCAAGAAAAATACAGATATTAACTGTAGGAGAGCAAAGAGCAAAGGTTATGGGAAANAATCAAGTTGTAAGTATATTTAAAAAGGGTAAAGAAGATTTAAAAAAATCTCGTAAGATTACATGATTGAATTTGTGTTAGTGTTTATGATGGGAGTAAGAGTAATAGACCAAACACAAGTATTTAATAATATAGATAGATGTTTATATTTTGCAGAAAGATTAAATAACCAACCAACTATACCACAACAAGAAGGAAAAGATTTAAAAATAACAGCATATTGTAAACCAAGAAGGAAATAAAAATGTTAGCAGAATTAGCGGCAGCAAACGCAGCTTTTAGCGTTATAAAAAATTTTGTTTCCAATGGAAAAGATTTAGCAAGTTGTGGTAAACATATTTCAGATTTTGTTTTTGCAAAAGAAAATATTGAAAAAGAAGTACATAAACAAAAAGCAAAGGGAGTTGGTGGTGCAGATTTAGAAGAGTTCATGGCTTTAGAAGAGCTAAAACAAAAAGAAGAAGAACTCAAACAGATAATGATTTATGTAGGTAGACCGGGATTATGGGCAGATTGGCAGAAGTTTCAAGCTCAAGCAAGAAAAGCAAGAAGAGAAAGAGAAAGATTAGAACGTAGAAGAAGAGAAGAAGTAATGGTTGTAGTTCAATGGGTAGTAGGTGTATCTTTAGCTTGCGTTGGTTTTATAGCTGTGGTATACTTTGCAGCAAGATGGGCAGGTAAATTATGATACAATGGATTTTAAAATTATTTCAAAAACAAGGTGACTTATCAAAGCATAGACTTCATACAACTAAGTATGAAGATTTGTGTATGTAAAGGAGAAAAATATGGCAGTAGCTAAAAAGAAAAGTGGGTCTAAACCAAAGAACCCTGCATTATATGCAAGAGTAAAAGCAGAAGCAAAACGTAAATTTAAAGTATATCCGTCAGCATACGCAAATGCTTGGTTAGTAAGAACATACAAAAAACGTGGTGGAACTTACTAATGGCTAAACCTAAAGGTGGCTTAACTAAATGGTTTAAAGAAGATTGGCGAGATGTTAAGACTGGTAAAAAATGTGGTAGGTCTGGCAAAGAAAAAAAGTCAAGACCTTATCCTGCTTGTAGACCTGCAAAAGTAGCAAGTCGTATAAGCAAAACAGAAGCAAAGAAAAAGACAGGACCTAAAATGGTTAAGTGGTCTGTTACTGCTTCAGGTAGAAAAAGAAAAACAACTAAAACTAAAAAGAGGATAGCATGAGTGGCAAGTATCCGGGAGTAAAAAGATTACCATCAGGAGGAATAGAGTATCGTGGCAAAAAATTTTCAGGATTTAATAAACCTAGAAAGTCTGACAGACCGGGCAAAAAAGGTATGGTCTTGGCTAAAGAAGGTGATAAAATTAAACTCATACATTATGGTGACTCTTCAATGGGTCATAATTATTCTAAAGAAGCTAGGAAGAGCTTTAAAGCTCGTCATGCAAAAAATATTAGCAAAGGTAAAATGTCTGCAGCTTATTGGGCGAATAAAAAACTTTGGGCAGGTCCTAGTGGGTCGAAAAAAAGACCACCAACAAGTCAAAAGCACAAAAAAGGAATTGCATAAAAAAAGACTAAAATGGTATAATTGGTTAAGGAAAAAGTAATGGCAATAAGTAGAGTCAGTATACCACAACAAATAAAAAAACCTAAAATTAAAAAGGTTAAAAAAAGAAAGATTAAAAAGAAATGAGTGTATACGAATCAGGCACATATAATTTTTCTATGGATATAGATGAGGTTATTCAAGAAGCTACAGAAATGATAGGTGGTGAACCTACATTAGGTAGTGAGCCTAAGTCTGCAAGAAGGTCAATTAATTTATTACTGCAAGATTGGCAGAATAGAGACATTATGTTATGGACTGCAGAAACTTCTACCTTTACAGTATCTGTAAGTACAACAACTTATTCTCTTGCTTCTTCTAGTATAGATGTATTAGAAGCAGTTGTTAATAGAGACAATGTAGATATTCAACTTGAAAGAATATCCATGCAAGAGTTTTTAAAAATACCTAATAAGAAACAAGCAGGTAGACCAACTCAGTATGCAGTAAGACATGAAAGAGATAACCCTGTTGTTTATCTATGGCCCTTGCCTGAGAACTCTACAGACCAAGTTAAAGTAGAATTAATTAGATATATGCAAGATGTAGATAAATCTGCAGTTCAGACACCTGATGTTTCACGTAGATTTTTACCTTGTTTAACTGCAGGTGTAGCATACTATATGTCAATGAAAAGACCTAATGTAGATATGCAAAGAATTGCAATGATTAAAACAGAATATGAAGAAAGACTTTCAAGAGCTTTAGAAGAAGATAGAGAAAGAGTTAGTCTTTTAATTAGACCACAAGTGAGGGTATAATGGCAACTAGAAGAATAATGTATGAAGCAGTTGAAAAATATTTTATAGGTAAGATTGCTTATCATAGTGCAAATGTAGAAACTTATCTTTCTAATCCTGTTGCAATAGGAGAGCATGGAGACATTATGGAAGAGCTAGATAAAAATATTGGTAAGGTTGCAGAGTATGAAGATAAGTTAGAAACACTTAGAGAAAACTTTGAGGAATAATGGCTACAACAAAAAATGTGTATGGTATATGTGATGTTTGTGGTTTTAGATATAAGTTAAGAGAACTTAAAAAAAATAGCTACGGACTGATGGTATGTTCTGTAGATTATGACGGAAAGTATGATTTAAAAAACCATCCTCAAAATAAACAGAAGAATGTTTTTGATGATGAAAATGTAACATCTGTCCATAGAAGGTCACCAATGCCTGAAACAAATGTTACAGTTACAGATTGGTTACCTAACTAATGGCAGGTAAGAATAGAATTATTGAATGTGATGTTTGTGGGTTTGAATACAAACAAAGCATAATGAAAAAAAATAGCTATGGGATGTATGTATGTCCTCAAGACTACGAAGGTTCTTATGATTTAAAAAATAATCCACAACATAAAAATCCTAAATTAGCAGAAAATTTTTTTATTAAAAATGCTAGACCTGAACCAAACATTGATAGAAACTTAGATTGGCAAACAGCAGAAACTAATTGGGAACAATTAGATAAATATTGGAATTTAGTATGAGTACATTAACAGGTAGAAAAATTGCAAATAGCTATAAGAATTTACTTCAGGTTGAAACAAGTAATACTGATTTAGATACATCTTTAAAAAGCGTACAAACAGGTGCAGGTAATAACACACCCCTCCAACTTTCCACAGATAAAATAAATCTTACTGGAACACTTCAAATAGATGGAACTACACTTACTGCAGGAGCAGCAACACTTAATGCAGTTGCAGACTTAACAGGAACAACAGGTATTGTTGCAGTATCTGCAGGTAATATACATGGTCGTTCTATTGCAGTAGGCAATCCTTTAACTATATCTAATGCAAATGGTACTGAAGGTAATCCCACAATTAATTTAGCTAGTTCAGGAGTTTCTGCAGCTACCTATGGTCCTATGGTTAATTTTACTGTAGATAACTTTGGTAGAATTACAGATGTAACAGTAACAACAACTATTTCTGCTAATGCTTTTGTAGGTGGAACTATTTCAGGTTCTGCCCTAACAGTAGAAAATGATACTTCTATTGGTGGTGATGTTGTAATTGAAGGCACAACAAATATGAAGGCTATAAGTGCTACAGATGTTACATTTAATAATCTTACAGTAAATACTAAAATAAATGCAGTAACAGTAACTGCAACTACAATTGAAACAAGTATACTAAGAGCAACAACTATAAGTGTAACAGACTTAACTGCAGATAATATTAGTTTTGAAAATGTTTCTGTAAGTTCTCTTGTTGCAAATGTAGCTAGTGTAGGTAAATTTAATGGTAATATGACAATTGAATCTACTGCAGATGGTGGTCCAATACTAACCTTAGTGTCTAATGACCCTAATGATGCTGGGTCTTTTGATAACGAATCAACAATATCATTTAAAGCAGAAAATGATGCTGACCAACAAGTAGAATATGCACAGATAAGAATGGTTACAGCAGATGAAACTGATGGTACTGAAGATGGTAGGTTAGTAGTTGCTTTACAAAGAGGTGGTTCAGGTGTAGTGAATGGTTATCAATTAGCATCTAATCGTTTATTTTTAGAAAATGATAATCATGCAATTACATGGAATAATACAAGAGGAACTAGCTTTGATGTAGATTTAATAACTGCCACACCTACAGCAACTAGAACTATAACACTACCTGATGCAACTGGTACAGTGCTTTTAGATACTGGCAATCAAACGCTTACTGGTGACTTAACATTTCCTGATGATGAAGAATTAAAAATTGGAACTGATGGTGATTTAAGAATATATCACAATAGTAATAATTCATACATAGATGAAGGTTCTGGCACTGGAGCATTAATTTTTAAATCAAGTTTATATAGTTTTAGAAATGCAGCAGATTCTGCACAAATGGCTATATTTAATCAAGGTGGTAATGTACGACTTTTTCATGCTGGTGCTGAAAAGTTTCAAACTAAATCTGATGGTGTAAATATATTTGGTGATGCACGTATTAGAGCTACTAATGATGACGCAAATCAAAATCCTTCTTTAATATTAGATAGACAATCTGCAAGTCCTGCAGATGATGATAATATTGGTGACATATTATTTAGAGGAAAGAATGATGCTAATGAAGATGTTGAATATGCACATATAGCAGGAGAAATTGCTGATGTAACTAATGGCACTGAAGATGGTAGAATTGCTATTGAAGTAATGAGAGATGGAACTCTTACACGAATGTTAGCATTTAATGGTGCTGCTGGGCAAATGTATGCTTCTTTTGCTTTAAATATGCAACAAAATAATATTAATCGTATTAATCAACTTTCTTTTGAAGGCTCAACAAATGATACTAATGATACAATATTAAAAGTAGCAGACCCTACAGCAACTAGAACTATTACATTACCTGATGCTACAGGAACAGTATTAGTAGATGATGGTAGTGGTAATGTATCAATAAGTGGCAACTTAACTGTTAGTGGAACAACAACTACTGTCAATAGTTCTACATTAAGTGTTCAAGACCCTCTTATAATTTTAGCAAATAATAATAATTCTTCAGATGTTGTAGACATAGGTTTCTATGGTTTATATGACACAAGTGGTAGTCAAGATTTATATGCAGGTTTATTTAGAGATGCAAGTGACAGTGGTAAGTTTAAATTATTTAAAGACTTACAAGTAGAGCCTACAACTACAGTTAATACAAGTGGTACTGGCTATGCAGTAGGAACATTGGTTTCTAATCTTGAATTAACTACTGCTTCGCAGATAGTTGTAAATTCAGTTGGTGCTATTCCTTTCATGGAAGTAAAAGGTACTGGACCAAATTTTATACGTTTTTTAGATAATGAATCAGTAAATAATGGTGTTAATTTAGTATATAGAGTTACACCACATGACCTAAGAATAGAAAGGTCACTTAATTCTCATATAATAGCAGAATTTGGTGGTGATGATGGTCATGCTGCTCTATATTTTGCTAATTCTAAAAAGTTTGAAACTACTACAACTGGTGCAACATTAACTGGTACACTTGTAAGCAATGTTATAAGTATTGCTGATGGTTCTTCAACTCAAGATAGATTGACTATTGGAACTAATGATGACTTTTTTATTTATCACGACAATCAAACTGTTATTGCAAATGTTAATGGTTCAGGTCCTATAAAAATTCAAGCTAAGTTTGGTGAACAAAGTATTGTAGCTAATCAAGATGCAGGAGTTGAATTATATTATAATCATTCAAAAATATTTGAAACAACTTCTACTGGAGTTACAATCGAAGACCCTAGTGATGCTCACGCATCTAAATCATTGAGAATAATTGGTAAACGTAGTGATGCTAATGACAGTTTTGCTTTTGCAGGAAAATTAATGTTGGCAACTAATAGAACTGACCAACTTTTAGATACTGGAAAAACTATTGGCATTATAGGTTTTGGTGGAAATCATACAAATGGAACAGTTGGTAATATTTTATACAGTTCTGCTATTACTGGTGTCTCAGAAGGTGATTTTAATTCTGCAACAGATATGCCAACAGGTTTAGCTTTTTTTACTGGTTCAACTGGAAGAGACCCTGATACTCCAAATATATCTATGGGTACTGAACGTATGCGTATTGATAAAGATGGCAACGTAGGTATTGGCACTACTAGTCCACAAACTAAATTAGATATAAGAGTAAGTGGCAGTGATGCTAATAATACAGCAAATTTAAGTGCTGATTTTGATACTTGGATAAGACTTGGTGATGTACATACTGGCAAAACTTTTACGAATGGTACTGGTATAAAATTTGCTGATAGTGGTCTAGTACATTGGTCAGCAGGAATTTTAAGTGATGGTAAATTTGCTATAGCAAAAACAAGTTCTAATGGTAATCAACTATTTCCATCAGATAAAAATGATGCTTTTACTATTGATTCAAGTCTGAATGTAAATATGTTTGGTGCATTATCTATTACATCCACAGATGCAGGTGCAAGTTCTGCTCCATTATTAGAACTATATAGACATAGTGCAAGTCCTGATGTTGGAGATTTTTTAGGTCGTATAGATTTTTATGGCGAAGATGATAATGATGATAAGGTAAGATATGCGTCAATAACTTCAAGTATTTTTCATCCTACTAATGGAAATGAAAGAGGAAGACTTGAATTTGATTTAATGCAAAATGGCAGTATGTTTACATATATAGAACTTGTTGCTAATGGAATAAATCTTAATAAATTTACAACTATTACTGGTGATACATTAATTACAAATGGAGATGATGATGCAGATGCAGACCCTACTTTAACTTTAAGAAGAACATCAGCTTCTCCTGCTTTTAATGACCAACTAGGTGAACTTGTATTTCAAGGAAGAAATTCTGCTTCTCAAAATGTTAATTATGGTAGGATTACAACTAAAATAGCTACTGTTACTGATGGCAATGAGGGTGGTAATTTATCATTTAATGTATTGCAGGGTGGTTCAGAAGTTGAATATTTACAGATGGCATTTAATAATATTTATATCAATAAACAACTTACAATGTTTAATAACATATTTTTAGATGGTGGATATGGTATCAAATGGGATGGTAGTACAAATGATTCTAATACAACAACATTAGTTGTAACAGACCCAACTGCAGTTAGAACTATTACACTTCCAAATGCTAGTGGTAATGTACAACTTAATCAAGGTAGTGGTGAAACAAACGGAGGTTTTCAAAACTTTCAACAAGATTACCAGTCAAGTAGTTACTTTACAGCAGGCGAGTACATTGAAGTTGCAACTATAAGTCCGGGTGGCGATAGTCGAAACTATAATTTTACTGGAACTATAATGGCACAAGTTAGTCAAAATGTGCAGGTTTTAGACATTAATGTAGGTATTAGGTTTAGTAGCACTGGAAATATTAGTTATAACCTTCTATATAATTCCCATCAAATAGGTGACGATTACGTAGAGCCAGTACTGTGGGTTAATACTTCAACTGATACTATTAAACTAGTTATACAAGGAAAGACTGGTAGTATTCATAAAGTTGGTGTTAATTTGACATTTTTTCAACGCTCTAACTATGATGATATTACTTGGAATACTACTGTAGTTCAAGATACGTCAAGTGTGCCTTCAGGCTTTACTGAATATATTGGTGAAAAAGCTTTTAGCACATCATTAAATGGTGCAGTAGAACTTTATTATGACAATGTCAAAAGGTTTGAAACTGATGCTTTTGGTGCAACAGTTACTGGAAGACTTAAAACAACACAGAATATAGATATTGAAAATACAAGTGGTTATGGAAGAATAGAAATTGGTGGTGCTAGTGGTGGATTTATAGATTTTAAATCTCCTTTTTCTGATGACTTTGACCATAGAATAATAACTACTGGTTCAGGAGCACCTACAATACAATTTCAGTCAGATGATTTTCATTTAATGAATAAAGCTGGTACAGAAAATTATTTAGATGCTACTGTTAATGGTGCTGTTAATTTATATTATGATAACTCTCTTCGTTTTTCAACTACATCAACTGGAGCAAAAATAACTGGTGGCACTGGTGATGGAACTCTTATTATTGAAGCTGATACAGATAATGCAACTGAAGAAGATAATGCTTTATTGCGTTTAAAACAAGATGGTGGTTTAGTACACGTTGATTTTGGGTTTGATGCGAATAACAACATTTTAATAAAAGGTAATGGTTCTGCTAGTCATTTGTATTTACAACATGGAGATGAGTTTTTAGCAAAAGGAATTGCTGATGGTGCTTTTGAATTATATCACGACAATGTTAAACAATTTGAAACTACATCTACTGGTGCTTCTATTAGAGCAGATGAAGATGATGTAGGTTTAGTAGTAGGTAAAGCACACATAGGTCATGTTGTACATAATGATTATGGTGCTTTTTCTCATTATGATATGAGAAATTCAACAGGTGGATATGCTTTATTGCAAAGTGCTTCAGGACAAACTTTATTAAATGCTGCTTCAGGTCAAACATTAGAATTTAGAAGAAATAATTCAACTATAGGTCGATTTGAAACTGATGGTACTTTAACACTTTTATCTACAGATGCAGGAGCAACTGCAGCACCTACTTTATCTCTTTATCGTAATAGTGCTTCACCTGCAAGTTCTGATGATATAGGGCAAATACAATGGTTTGCAGAAAATGATGCTGATGAAAAAGTAGAATATGCTCGAATAGATGTGAGAAATAGTGGAGTTACTGATGGTGCAGAATATGGTCAAATGGACTTTATGGTTAAGCATAATGGTGGCGAAATGGTGGGTCTTCGTCTATCTTTTAATTTGGTACAATTTTATCGTGATTTATATATAGGTGCTAATTATAAAATACAATTTGAAGGAAGTAATTATAACGATTTTGAAACTTCTTTAACAGTTGTAAGTCCAACTGCAGATAGAACTATTACATTGCCTGATGCTAGTGGTACTGTTGCATTATTAGAATCAAATGGTGATTTAATACTTAATGCTACAGATACAAGTAACAATTACAATCCTAGTTTAATTTTAAATAGAGTAGATACAGTTCCTGCTGATTTTGGTAATATTGGTGAAATTTCTTTTCAATCAACAAATAGTAATTCAGAGCAAGTGCAGTTTGCTTTTATATCAGGAATGACAGATGATATTTCTGATGGCACAGAAGATGGAAGACTAAGATTTAATTTAACTAAAAATGGTACTTCTTTTACTCTTGTTGATTTTGACACTGGTGGTGTAAGTTTAAGAGGTGGTGGTGCTACTAATTCAACAGCAGGATATTTTCAATTTTTTCAAAGTGGTGGTAGTTTAAGATTACAACAAAATTCTGCAACACCTACAAGTGGTCAAGTAAGAACTGTTACATTTCCTGATGCTAGTGGAACAGTATTAACAACAGGTAACTCAGACACACCAACAACTACAACATCAAGTAGTGATGCAGACTTTGTGCTTATTGATGATGGTGGCACAATGAAAAAGATTACACCATCAAACTTAGGTATTGGTAGTGGTGGTGGAGGTGGTGGTAGTTTTAATGGAACTCTTACATCTACTGACGCAGGTTCTACTGCAGCTCCAATATTAACTTTAGATAGAAACTCTGCTTCTCCTGCTGATGGTGATTTTCTTGGTGATGTTCAGTTTAAGGGAAGAAATGATGCTGGAGAAACAATAACTTATGGCTCTATGGGAGTCAAAATTGAAGATATGACAGATGGTACAGAGGATTCTAGGTTAATCTATAAAGTACAAAGAGCCGGAGAACTTAAAACAGTATTAGATATTAAAGCAGACCAGTTTAAAGTTAATAATGTAAGTGAAGTTTTATTTGGTGACCCTGTAAGTTCATTAAAGTTTGAAGGTGCAACTGGAGATGATTTTGAATTAACACTTGCTATTACAGACCCTACTGCTGACAGAACTGTAACAGTACCTGATGCAACTGGTACTATAGCTTTAAAATCTGAGTACTTTCAAGCTTTTAGAAGTAGTAATAGTGCAAACCTTACAAGTTCATTTGCTAAAATAGATTTTGATACAGTTACTTTAAATTCAAATAACTCAGTGTTTGTAGAAAGTGCAGGTGAAGTAACAATAAATAAAACAGGTATATTTAGATTTAGTGCAGATGTTACAACAAAGATAACATCGGGTGGTTCTCGTTCTGATTGTGAGATAGAACTACAAAAGAAACCTAGTGGTGGTTCTTTTAGTTCTGTTACAGGAACTACTGCTATAACATATAATCGTACATCAGGTAGAGGTGACCAAACTGCTTCTATTAACTTTATGATTAGTGTAACAAGTGGTGATACATATCAAGTTGTAGTTAAAAGACAAGGTGGCACAGATACTATAGTTGTGCAAGGTAATGCAGCAAGATTTAATATTCAGGAAGTTAATTAAAGTTTTATATTGAAAGTAAAAAGGTTATAATATGGAAATAGACGCAATGTTATTTTGGAACATAATATTAACAATGATTGTTGTTCCTTTTGGATGGGCATTTAATAAAATGTTTCAAGAGGTAAAGCGTTTACAAATATTACTTAATAAAACAAGAGAAGAGTATGCACGTAAGGATGATGTTAAAGAAGATATGCATGACCTTATGGATGCAATTAAAAGATTAGAAGATAAATTAGATAAAATACTAATAGGGAGTAAATAATGGCTTCAACATATACAAGTAGAATAAGACTTGAAAAGCAAGGGGATGGAGAAAATCCTAATGCATGGGGATTAATATTAAATCAAAATGTAATAGATTTAATAGATGATGCAATTGCAGGTTATCAAGTTGTTTCTGTTTCAAATACAGGAGTAACATTAACAACAGGCAATGGAGCAGCAGACCAAGCAAGAAAATCAGGTTTAAGACTAGAAGGAACTTTGACTGCAGATGTAACTGTTGCAATACCTGCACAAGAAAAAATATATTTTGTTCACAATGGAACAACAGGTGGGTATAATGTTTTATTTAAAGCAGGTTCAGGAACTGCAGTAACTGCAACTGAATCAGGTAAAAGCATGATGATTGCTACAGATGGAACAACTATTAATTTATTTAAAAATGAAGATAATGATTCAAAAATATTTAGTAACTTTCTTGTGCCTAATGCAATAACTGCTAATGGTGCAGTTGATACTTCTGCAACAAAGTCTATATATCAAAGAGTTAATACAGGTGCTAATGATGTTACAGTTTCTGTTTCTACAGGTGGATTAGGTATAGGTCAATATGTAATTATAGATAAAGTTACAACTACAAATAAAATGATAATTTCATGGGATACAGGTTCACAAGGACTTAGTTTATCAAGTGCAACAGAACTTGCAATTGGTATATATAATGGTAATAAATTTTCTTTTGTGGAAACAATTAAGGCATAGTAAATGGCTATAACTTTAATATCAAATGTAGGTTTTACTGAAATAAATACGTCAGGAACTGTTAATACTGTAGCAGGTATTAAAGATAATTTGCCTGTTCAGTTTTATAAAATAGTTAGTAATATTGATGGTCAGTTAGTTATTAATAATAATGATAATCATAAAAAACTTATACTAGATGTAAATGGTAAAACTATAAATGGTCAAAATCAAAGTGCAATTTCATATAATGGTAATGATACTTTAGAAATAAAAGGACAAGGACTAATTACGTCAGGTGGAACAGTAAGAGTTTCTGCTAATGGTTCAGGTAGTTATAATGCAACACCTACACTAGGAGATGGTTCAGTAGTTATAACAATGACAAGTCCTAACTTTAATATTACATTTAATGAAAATTATACTTTAGGAAACGAGCCTTACAGAGATAAACATGGAATTAGAACACCCGATAATATACCTTCAGGACAAACTTGGTTAGGTCTTACAGGTGCGAAAGGTGCAAATATAAATGGTTTAACTGCTAATGGTTTTAGTTTTAATAATGTAGGAACTTTAATGTCTGGAGTAACAGGTTCAGTAGGAAGTTTTGAATTTTATAGAATGACTGATGCTNNNAGNANNAGAAGTGANNNTGGNTATAAGGNTTATGTTTGGTGTAGCACTGGAATGTTTAAAAAAGGTGTTACTAATAACACTAATTCTTCAAGCACTAGCAATCCTGATTATATTTCAGAACCTGCTATTAATCCCTATACTGGAGCTGCATATTCGCCTGTTGGTAGTAGAGATAGTGGTAATGACCATAATGCTTATAGTAATCATGCACCAAGTGGAAGATTAGAATCTGTATCAATACCTACAAGGTCGTTTGCTATAACTAATAATAATACTTTTGATATATCATTTTATTCTATAACNCCTCCTGAAACTTTTGTAGTTACTGTAGTTAGTGGAGTTTTTTATATAGATGGTGCAGCTAATCCTGTGTTAAATTTAAAAAGAGGTGTAACATATACATTTGATGTAAGTGATGCTTCTAATCAAAATCATCCTTTTAGATTTAGAGATGCTTCTGATGCAAGTTATACAACTGCAGTTACTGTAAGTGGAACAGAAGGGCAGACAAATGCAACTGTAGTTATTGTTATGCCACCTAATGCACCTAATACTTTAAAATATTATTGTACTCAACATGGTAATGGAATGGGTAATACAATTAATATTACGTCTTTAACAGAAACTGTTACTGCTTCTGCAAATGGTGGAACTGCTAGTTTACAAGTTTATAATACTAATCAGTTATGGTATATTGAAGGAACAAAAGGTTCTACTCAGTCTTTATCAGGTAATGGAACAGGCACAGGAACTGTAACATCTGTAAGTGGTGGTGCAGGTGCAACAGGAGATGTAATTGTTTCTGTGGCAGATAATGTTCAAGACTTTCCTGTAAAAACAGGAGATGAAGTATATGCAGGTATGGAGTTTACACCTGATGTTAACATGAATAATTTAAGTAGTAATGGTTATAAAAATAGTTCTCAAGTATATCCAAAGTCTTATGGTAATACAACTCCTGTAGGTGTAAGTTCTAGTGCATTTCCTAATGGTGGCATGGGGTCTGCAATATTTTCTATTAATACAGATTTATATCCTCTTTATTGGGATAGTGCTAATTATACATTTCCGGGAAGTAGACAAAGAGCTTGTTCTGATAGACTTAAAACTGATTTAGGCAGTCCTGTTAAGTTTACTTATAGTGGAACTATTGATGGAAATAATTTTGCACTATCAGGAGATGGCAGCAGTGCTTCAGGTACAGTATCAGGAGGTTCTGCAACAGGTATTACAACATCAGTTGTTGCTAATAGCTCATATGAATTTTTCTTTACTAATACCTCTCATGTTTTAAAATTCTTTTTAAAAAGTAGAACTTCTAATAATATTGATGTATCTAAATGGTTTTGGACTCATAGACCTACTTCAACTAATGGTGCAAATAGTTTTAATAGGTCAGGACCTAATGCTTCTTATTA